>OIYT01000971.1_pt1 | contig 22966 bp, 19 predicted proteins | sample 1588201 | NCBI WGS metagenome assembly OIYT01 (sample SAMN03283260) | human gut metagenome | biome: human-associated habitat; material: feces | host: Homo sapiens | place: USA | collected 2013
TGGTGTCAGTGTGGAGTTTGATGTGGAAAAAACAGGCGATTTACATATGCTTGGAACAATTCTTGCATTTCTTGGAAGCGGGCGGCTTTATTTTACCCCGGGTTCCTATCTCGGCTATAATGCGACCGGCGGATATTTCGATGCAAATATAAAAGACTGGGCGCTTGTGCAGGATTACATCGGCGATGGTGCCCATGTGAAATTGGAATTTTTGCAGGATGGTTTTGGCGTTTATGTGGATGGAACGCTGGTGTATGATGAAGAAATTATTTCTACGGAAAATGGCGGCGGCACGCTGACGGACTACACAAAAGTATTAAAATGGCTCAATGAAAGCGCGGAAACGTTGTATTTCGGGTACGGCTCCTGGTGGGCATCCGTCGGGAATGACGAGGCAAACTGTACCATCAGTAATGTAGAGTGTTATGCGGAGACAACGACGGCTTCTTCGAGTACCGCACATGCAGTGGTATGGTATGAAAAGGATGAGGTGACGCTTGCGTCAAGTGATGCCATTACCTATGAGGAAAATCCGTTTTACGGAGAGGAGACAGACTGCCTGTATCTCGCCTATACGATTAATTTTGCATCGGATGCCGCAAAAAACGGCTGGGATGGCGTGATGAGCTTTTTCAATTCCTCGACGTCCGGAAGAATCTCCGTGCAGACCAATCCGTATATTTGTTTTAACGCCGGAGATGGCAACTGGATGGATTTGAACAACCCGAATAATACGGCAAACGGTGGAACGAACTGGGCGGCTACGGCGGAGACCGGAACAGATTACCGGGTTGAGATTTTAATTACCACAAGCGGTGTGACGATGTCGGTAGACGGGGAAACGATTGCAGTCAGTGTGGCAAAGGCAAATTCAGACTCTACTTATAAATTATTGTTAGATGCGCTTTCCGACTGCGACATGCTTACCTGGGGAGTGGGACAGGCGGTGACCTCCTATTGGTGGACAGAGCTTTGTACCTTAAGCAACATTGTGATTGCGAGCAGCCCGAATCTTGTCGAATTGTCCGAGGATGAGATAGACTTAACTACAACTGATTATCTTGACACAAGAACCAATCCGTTTGCAGGAAAAGAGATTCTCGGAATGGACTTGGAATATACGCTTCAATTTGCATCGGATGCCGCAAAAAATGGCTGGGATGGCATTTTCAGCTTCTATCAGACAACTTCCGGCGGCAGGGTTTCCATGCAGACGAATCCGTATCTTTGCTTTAACAGCGGAAGCGGAACCTGGATGGATTTGAACAATCCAAACAATGTGGCAAGCGGTGGAACCAACTGGGCAGCTTCGGCAGAAACCGGGCAGGACTATGAAGTAAGCATCAGAATCCGTAAGGATGGCGTTACGATTGCAATCGACGGAGAGGAGCTTTCACTGTCAGAGGCTTCAAGTTCATCTGATGTGACGGCAGAAGAGATTCTTTCTTTTATCAGTGACTGTGATACCTTTACCTTTGGTGTCGGACTTGCACAGACTGCCTACTGGAACACGGAGCTTGCAACCATAAAGAATTTTTCTGCGAAGGCGGTATGCAGTAATACGACAGAGAGCGGAAATGACGATACGGACGATTCAGATGACAGCAGTGGTGACACGGAGACGGGTTCCATCGTAGTGCTTTCTGAAAATAGCTGGAAAATTCAAAAGAGCGATGGAATTTTATATCTGGATAATCCGGCAGCAGGTGCAGAACTTGAAAAAATAGAGATTTCTTATGACATCCTGTTTGCATCGGATGCAGTGAAAAATGGATGGGACGGGCTTTTCAGTTTTTATGACGAGACAACAGGAGCAAGGGTTTCCATTCAGAGTGCACCGTATATCTGCTACAACGATATGGGCGGAGAGGATGTGCACTGGGCAGATATCAATAGTCCGGCGTTAGCTGGCAGTACCGACTGGGCGGCACTTGCAGAAACAGGAGAAACGTATCATGTGGAGATTACGCTGACGGCGGATGAGGTTACATTGCAAGCTGCGGGAGAGACGCTTTCCTATGCGGACAGCACATCGGATAATTTTACCGGGTATGAGGAGATTTTAAACCTTATAGCAGACTGTTCAAAACTCACGATTGGTGTAGGAACAGCAGAAACTGCATTCTGGGTGCATCCGATATCATGCTTGACACTATGATGCTTTCTCTCCCTGCTCAGCAGATACTTGCCGGTTCGGGAAGCAGCAGCGCTGAGGAACGTGCAAAAACTATTCTTGATTCAATGAAAGCAATGGAAGATATGATGCATCTGTTCTATCAGCATAAGGGACTTAATGCATCTGCACCGTCCGAACTTAATCAGATTCCAAAAAGTCATCTGAATATACGCTATCAGCGGATGTTCTCGGGAGCATTTATGTATGCGGCAGGAAACCATATTGGTATCGAATGGAACGAAACAAAGGGAATGATAAACTCTGTTCCCGTTGTTTCAGATGAAAACGGCAAATATATAAGCGGACGCTATTTCGGATGGGGAATTGCTCATGAAATCGGTCACTGCCTCGATCAGCGCAGATATTCTGTAGCAGAAATAACTAACAATTATTATGCACAGCTTGCTCAGGCAAAAGATACCAATGCAGGTATGCGATTTAATTACAGCAATATTTTCAGCAAAGTAACATCCGGTACAAAGGGAAATTCACCAAACGGAGCGACTCAGCTTGGTTTGTACTGGCAGCTTCACCTTGCATATGACAAGGGACTCAATTATAAGACCTACTCAGATTATACTGAACAGTTAAATAATCTGTTCTATGCAAGAGTTGATACCTATTCAAGAAATCCGAAATCTGCTCCTGCTCCCGGCGGAACAGCTCTGATACTTGGCAATAATACAGATCAGAATCTTATGCGTCTTTCATGCGCAGCTGCAGAAAAGAATATACTTGAATTCTTTGAACGCTGGGGAAAAACTCCGGACGAAGAAACGATAGAATATGCCTGTCAGTTTGAAAAGGAAACACGTGCGATCTTTTATGCTAATGACGATTCCCGTATCTACGCTCTGGAAGGTAAAGGCGGTGTTCTTGGTACAGATTGTTCTGTCGGCGCTGTAAAGAATGTTTCAGTAAATATCGGTAAGGAAGCAAATCATGTTAAATTGACATTTACTCCCACAGATATTCCTGAAAATGATATACTTGGTTATGAAGTTATCCGCTGTACTATATCCGGTGGAAAAACAGAGGAAATTCCTGTAGGATTTTCCACAGGTTCAGAATTCACAGATATAGTTACAACAATGAATAACCGTGCCGTGTTCTATAAAGTAACGCTTATCGACCAATACCTTAACCGCTCGGCAGTATATACAACGAAAATGGTTAAGGTTGAACATGACGGAAGCATAGACAAATCCAATTGGAGCATCACAACTTACGGTTTGACCTCAGATTCAACATTTACCGACGCAACCGATGAAATGCCCTGTGAGCAGGTTAAGAACGATCCGGCAAAACAGGCGATTGACAATGACAGCAGCACGATTTATGCTCCTGTTATAGACAATGAAAGCGCTGAAATCATTATTGATTTTAATCAGATGCTTACAATTACAGGTCTCAAATATACGTCAGGCGGCGATCAAAACATTGGTGCATACGAAATTTATGTGCTGGAAAACAATGACTGGATCATGACAGCAGAGGGATCGTTTAAAGGAAGCGAAATCGTCTATTTTGCAAACGATGATGATAAATATATCAGCACTTATTCCACATCGTCAGTGAAACTTCTTCTGAAAGATCAGAAGGGAAAATCTGTTTCTATAACTGAACTTGATATTCTCGGAGCAACAGGAGATAATGTCGACTTCCGCAGAACTGATAAGGATACATCAACAGTTATCGGAATTCTGAGCAAGGATTTCAAATATGGGGAGAATTCCAGTGATGTTATTCCTAAGAACTCACTCGTATTTACGGGTTCATACAAGGGTAACCCAGCTTACAACGTAGTTTTGCTTTATGATGCAGACGGTAATATCGTAGGCGGTACTGACGATGAAAATAATATAAAGGCTCAACAGATCATTCTTGCAGATGTTCCGGATGAGGGAAATATCGCAAACGTATCCGACGGTACATGGATATACTGGATAGAGCCGGATCAGATGAGCAATATGAAAAATCCTGAAATGGTACGTGCAGAACTTTACAGAGTAAATAATGCTCTTACAAACGAAGGACAGCGTCTGGTCAGCGATTCGCTGTTTGAAACAGTACCGGATAAACTCCCGCTTATCACACTTGACAGCAATTAAAAAACTGCAAAGGAGTAAATTATGATTAAACAGATTTTAACAGGCGCATTATTAGCATTGATTCTATGCATAGTCCGCCCGACAGATACAGCTGCCGCTGAAACCGACAACCAGGTTAAAATTGATGATTCGGGATATGTAACACTGATATGCAATAGTGAGGACAAGGATGGAGTTAACACTCTTCAGTTAAGTCTGAATATCGAAACAGAGTCTGAAGCTGATGTATCTTTCAAATTCAACGATGATAATAACGTTAAAATTTCAGAATATCGTTACAATGAAGATTCAGACTGTCTTAATATCTATATGTCAGGAACAGAATCATTTTTAAATGAAGCTCCCCTGAATATAGGATGTATCATAGTATCTGATAAATCAGGAAATGACGTTGCTTTCAATGCAAGCGCAGCAGAAGAATCACTGAAATATGTTTATAATAATAAGCTGGTGAAAAATAATATTGAACTTGAAGCAGCGCCGATAAAAACAACGACAACGACCACCGCCACAACTACTACTGCTGCTACAACAACTACTTCAACAGCAACAAAATCATCAACGACTGCTACTGGTACGACAACTTCAAGAACTACACAAACAACCACCACTACAACAGTTACAACAACTACAACAGTTACTACAACTACAAGTAAAACAACAACGTCATCAGCAACTGCCACTTCAACTATTACAACAAAAGTCAATACAAATCTTCCGCAGACCGGAAATAATTCAATAAATAAAATTATGAGCATTATTGGTGCATTCATTCTTATAGGACTTGGCAGCAGAGCTGTAATTATCTCCGGTATCTGCCGCAGCAAAAAACATGACGAATAATCAGGTTAATACCAGAAAGGAACGAACAAAAAAGCAATGGGCTCTGTTCATAACAGGGCTCATCGCAATAATAACAGGGATTATTATTCTGGGCTTTTTTGGTATGCAAAAAATCAGAAGAGAGATCGAAAGACAAAAGCTATTTAAGGAAAATGCAGTAGTAGAAATTCAAGACCTTAAAATTAAAGCTCCTGTTCTTGAAGGAACAGACAAGGCAACATTATCAAGAGCTGCAGGACATTTTAAAGGAAAAGGCAGTCCCGGTTCCGGTAATTACTGTATTGCAGGTCACAGCAGTGTAATTTACAAAGAATATTTCAATAATTTGAAAAAAGCTGAAAACGGCATGGAGATCATTCTCTATGATAAAGAAAAAAATCGTTACAAATACACCGTCACGGATAAATTGATAGTCGAACCGGACGATACATGGATACTGAACGACTTCGGTGATAACAGAATAACCATTATCACCTGCACCGACGACGGAACTCAGCGTCAGGTTATTATAGGAATTATGGAAACATGAATAAACGGCATCTCCTTTACGGGGATGCCGTTTCTGATTTATAAACTTTTATTTAGTTCAAACAAGTTCCTTTTTGATTGCAGAAAGCAGTTCGTCATATGTCTCAAAGGCTGGCAATTCGGGATAATCAGCCTTGATAGCATCGGTGCTTCTGAACAGGAATCCAGCCTTGCTTGCCTTTATCATTCCCAGATCATTAAAACTGTCACCGCTGGCAATTGTTTCATATCCAATGGACTGAAGAGCTTTGACCGTAGTCAGTTTTGACTGCTCACAGCGCATTTTAAATCCGGTTATCTCACCGCTTTCAGCAACCTCAAGAGTGTTGCAGAAAATAGTCGGCATACCCAGCTTTTTCATAAGAGGAGCAGCAAACTGCGTAAATGTGTCACTGATGATAATTACCTGGCAAAGTGAACGAAGTTCGTCAAGAAACTCTTTTGCTCCGGGCATGGGATCAATTTTAGCAATAGTCTCCTGGATTTCTTTCAATCCGAGACCATGTTCTTTGAGAACCCCAAGGCGCCAGTTCATAAGTTTGTTATAATCAGGTTCATCACGGGTTGTGCGTTTTAGTTCAGGAATTCCGCTGGTTTCAGCAAAAGCGATCCAGATTTCCGGTACGAGTACGCCTTCAAGGTCAAGACAAGTTATATACATGGACATGGTAAATTCCTCCGTAAAAAAAATATATTTTTATTATACTATATAATAACGGATTTGTCAATTATTGAACGTCATTTTACTTTAGTGTGAATTTAGGCATCAGCATAAGCTTATGCTGATTTGCAGCATGAAGTTTGTCGATTTTCTCTTTTATTTCCGGAACGCTGCTCAGATCATCTTCACCTCTGATATATCGGTCAAGCATAGCGTAGGTAAATCCAAGATTTTCTTCGTCCGTTTTTCCGCAAAGTCCGTCTGTGGGAACTTTATGAACGATATCATAGGGAAGTCCGAGCTCGTCCCCTATAGCCAGAATTTCTGTTACGGTAAGATCAGACAACGGGGAGAAATCGCCGGCTGCATCGCCATATTTGGTGGAATATCCTACCCAATCCTCCGAAAGATTGCAGGTATTCACCACACGTCCTCCAAGAGATGCCGCAGCGGCATAAAGGGTAGTCATGCGGATCCTGGCAGGTGTATTTATCAGCGCCTGCGGCGTAAGCTCCATATGCTTCTTCATTTCGTCCATAAAGCAAGCAACCGTATCGCCGATATTTATGGTATAAGACTTTATATTAAGAAAGTCACATACTCTGCGGCTGTAGTCAATGTCAGACTGAACCCCCTGCGGCATCATTATTCCCATAACACGTTCTTTTCCGAGAGCCTTTACGCAAACAGCGGCTGCAACAGAACTGTCCTTTCCGCCGGATATTCCGATAACAGCTTTGGTTTCAGGAGAAGCCGTGTTTTTGAAATAATCACTTACCCACGCCGTCAGGTCATTTGTAGTTTTTTCAGCATCAAATAAATATGCCATTTTTATCACCTCATTGTCAGAAGATCATTACTATAAATTGTGAAACCAGTACAACCGATATCAGTGCTACAGGATATGTTGCTGCATATGCCGAAGCAACGTTTTCTGTTCCGGCTGTGCTGATAAGCGTTCCGAGAGCCGGAGTCGATGTCATGCCTCCGGTCAATGAACCAAGATTATTAAGCAGGCTTAGTTTCAATACATACTTTGCAAACAGGAATCCGATTATCATTGGCAGAAGTGTCATTATCATACCGTAGACAAAATATATCGGTTTGAAATATTCTGCAAATCTTGCTCCTCCAGATATACCTGCACCGATAAGGAAAAACATCAGTCCGAGTTCACGAAAAACCTTGAGGGTTGAATCCTTCGGCATTAATGAAATCGAGCCGGCATGACCAAAATGTCCGAAAACAAGAGCAGTCATAAGGCATCCGCCTGTAGTTGAAAGCGAGAAGTTGTTATACTTGAACGATCCAAGCACGATACCTATAACAGCGGCAAGAGCAAACGGCATAATGCCGAAGCTATCCATTTCAATGAGACTGCTTTTTTTATCTTTTTTTACTTTTTTTTCGCTGGAAACCGCAAGTTTTTCACGTTCAGCAGACATATCTGCTCTAAGCAGTTTAGGGATGATCTGTACAAAGAGAACAACACCCACAACTCCGAAGATATAGGCTATTCCGTACCCAACAGAAACTGCTCCCTCAAGCTCAGCGCCGACAGCGTCCTTTGATGCTGAAAAGCCGGGAGTACTCGTCAGAGCTCCTGACAGGATACCTACCATAATAGCTGTAAATTCCTTGGAACTTACATCGCTGAAATGACTTCCCACTGCAATGCATCCGGCACAGGCAAGTCCGCCGCTCAGTATGATGATAAGAGCAAGTACAACATATGACTTGAAATTCTTCTTGAAATTTCCGAAGAAATTCGGACCGGCAATAAAGCCGACTGCGGTAACAAAAAGAATCAATCCGAGATTATCAACGATTTTAAGTGCGTTGGAGACAAAATCTGTATTTATTTCATTTGAAAGCTCCTTATAGAAAACGCAGCCGTAAACAAGAGCAACTATAAATACTCCAGCTGTACCAAGAGACACTCCCTTAATAGTGATTCTTCCGAGCATATATCCCAATGCTGCAATTGAAATAACCGAGACCATCAGGAAAGAAACACCATGAATGGAAAGGATTCCGTTAAAAAGTTCCATGCAATCATTACCTCTTTTTTAAATTAAATCAATGATAACACCGTACAGAGCTTGAAGCGCATTGCACGGTGTATCAAAAAAACGCTGATTAGTTATTTTTTACGTGCATACTTCGGGAGAAGCATAGGCGACTGCACTCCGGTATCAAGTCCGGAAGCAGCAAGTTCACTGTTGAAACGGCTGATATGCTCAAGTGTCAGCCCCTGCGGAGCGTCCGTTTCCTTTGCCTTTGCAGCAGCATGAATACCTGCATTTCTTCCGAAAACAATAACATCAAGAAGCGAGTTTCCCATGAGACGGTTTCTTCCATGGATTCCGCCTGCAACTTCTCCTGCGGCGTAAAGGTTCTCAACACCTGTAGCACAATCAGTAGAAATTTCCAGACCACCGTTCTGATAGTGAAGCGTCGGATATACGAGAATAGGTTCCTTGCGGATATCTATGCCATATTTGCCGAACATTCTCATCATTGCAGGAATACGCTTTTCAATAGTTCCCTCGCCGTTCTTGTATTCTATCATAGGAGTATCGAGCCATACGGCACTGCCAAGATTAGTTTCTACGCCCTTGCCTCTTGCAGTACACTCACGGATAATAGAAGCAGCCGTAACATCTCTTGTTTCAAGAGGATGCATGAATACCTCACCGTCGATATTTACCAGTTTTGCTCCAAGAGAACGCACTTTTTCAGTAACGAGAGCACCAAAGATCTGCTCCGGATATCCTGTTCCGGTCGGATGATACTGAAGCGTATCGGCATAGAGAAGTTTTGCTCCGACTCTGTAGCCAAGAATAAGTCCGTCAGCCGTAGCTCCGTAATGATTTGAAGTGGGGAAGCCCTGATAATGGAGACGACCTGCACCGCCTGTCGCAATGATAACGGTCTTTGCCCTTGCGACGAGAAGTTCCTTTGTTTCCATGTTCATAAGAACAGCTCCGGCAGCTTTGCCGTTTCTGTCAAGGATTATTTCAACTGCCGCTGTAAAATCAATTACAGGAATTCCTCTGTTGATTACTTCGTCACGGAGAGTTCTCATTATCTCTGCACCGGTGTAGTCCTTTGCAGCGTGCATTCTCTTTCTTGATGTACCGCCGCCGTGGGTGGTTATCATCGTTCCGTCAGCTTCCTTATCAAACTCTACGCCCAGTTCGTTCAGCCACTTTATTGCCTCGGGAGCTTTTGTTACAAGAGTTTTTACAAGTTCCGGCTTTGCGGCAAAATGACCGCCGCCAAAAGCATCCAGATAGTGAACAGCCGGAGAATCGTTCGGCTTGTCGGCAGCCTGAATACCGCCCTCTGCCATCATTGTGTTGGCATCGCCAATACGGAGCTTTGTCACGATCATTGCCTTTGCTCCTGCCTGATCGGCTTCAATTGCTGCGGATGCTCCTGCTCCGCCGCCGCCAATGATAAGCACATCTGTATCATAGTCTGGAGTTGAAAGATCAATGTCGTCTGCACTTATGCGACTTCTTCCCTGAAGCAACTCAGCAAGCTGTGTAGGAACTTTATCTCCCTTGTTTACACCGGCAGAAAGTACGGTAAATTCATTCTGCTTGTAATCGGGGTGGAACTCTGCAAGCAGCGAATCCTTTTCCTCTGCTGTCATTCTTCTTGGTTCAAGAGAAGCATTTTTTTCTCTCTTTTCGGCAACGATTTTTGCCAGTTCATTCAATTTTTCAATTTTGTACATAGTACTGCTCCTCCTTACTTCTCGATCTCACGGTTATTGTAAAGTTCCTTGATCTCTTCAATAGGCTTCTGCATAAGATCTTCAATCAGATCGTTATACAATCCATCGCTGATCTCCTTTACTCGTTCTTCAAGATGTCCGCAGTCCGGAGCGATATATTTTCCGTTGAGACGTCTTGCGAGCATTGCAACCTGTGGATGTGAGATACCTGCCGGGCATCTTGACGAGCAAACGCCGCACATAACACAGTCGAAGCTCAGTTCGGCGCACTTGTCGTATTCTCCTCTCTGAGCATGAGCGATATACTGCATTACGCTGAGTCCCTGAGTACACGCCTTAGTGCAGGCATTGCATCCGATGCAGCAGTAGATCTCAGGATAAAGCTGCATCATTATCTGCTCGGTAGGCTTGATCTCATTAATATTGTAGACTTGCTTTACAAGCGGGAAAAACGGCAGAGTTGCAACATACATTCCCTCCTGAACCTCAGTCTGACAGGCAAGACAGGCATGGAGTTCCTGTTTGTCTTTTATTCTGTAAATTGTAGCGCAGGCTCCGCAGAAACCGTTTCTGCATCCGCAGCCTCTTACCAGCTCATAGCCGGCATATTCCATAGCTGTCATTATCGTAAGACCTGCCGGCACCTGATATTTTTTGCCGAACAGGAAAACGTTTACTTTATTTTCCATGAAATTACTCCTTATATCTGATTGATATGAATTGCATCAATATTCATCCGGAAGTTCTCCGAGTTCATCAAACCTGAATACAGGTCCATCCTTGCAGACATATTTATTGCCGATATTGCATCTTCCGCATTTGCCTACGCCGCATTTCATACGCAGTTCCATCGTGGTGTAGACCTGAGTTTCTTCAAAGCCAAGTTCTTTAAGACCGGCAAGAGTGAATTTTATCATAATAGGTGGACCGCAGACAAGAACTGTACTGTCGGTGGAAGGATTCAGCTCCTTGACATAATTCGGAACAAAACCTACATGACCGTCCCAGCCTTCCTGTGGATTATCTATTGTCAGATTAACTTCTATGCCTTCATCGTTCATCCATTCATCAATGATCTCCTTATAGTCAACAAGATCATCTTTTGAACGTGAACCGTAAACTATCCGGACACTGCCGTAATTGCTGCGGTTATCACGAACATAATTTATAACGGAACGAAGCGGTGCGAGACCAATTCCTCCTGCAACAAACAGCAGATCTTTACCTTTGAGTTCCGTTTCAACAGGAAATGCATTTCCGTACGGTCCTCTTATAGTTATCATCTGTCCTACATCCATCTGATGAAGCCATGTGGTGAGACATCCGCATTTTTTTATGCTGAATTCCATGAATTCCTTGTTTGTAGGTGACGAAGTAATGGAAAACATTCCCTCGCCTACTCCCGGAATAGACAGCATTGCGCACTGACCGGGCATATGTTCAAAAACCTTTCCCCCGTCCGGAGCAACTACCCGGAAAGTCTTGACATCGGGGGTATCCTGACGTATATCGGTAACGATACCAAGCAGCGGTATCAGAGTATCATTTGCATTCATCACTTGACCTCCAATGTTTTCATAACTTTAACGATATTCATGGATATCGGGCACTTTTGCAGACAGCGTCCGCAGCCTACGCAGCCGAATTCTCCGTCATTATTAGCCGGAAAATATACAAGTTTATGCATAAATCTCTGACGGAAACGCTCCAGCTGAGAAATTCTGGGGTTGCCGTGAGCCATTTTCGTAAAATCAGAATACATACAAGAATCCCAGCAGCGGAAACGGACAATGCCGTCACCGGTGTTAAAATCCTTTATATCATAGCACTGACAGGTAGGACATACAAATGTACAGGTTCCGCAGCCTATGCAGCTCTCCGAAAGTCCCGCCCATTTTTCTGAATTGAAAAGCTCATTGAGCTTATCTCCGCCAAAAGATTCAGTGGAAAGATCTGCAAGCGGAAGCTTTTTCAGCACATTTCTTGTATTTTCCTGAACAGCCATGAGTTTTTCCGTATCGCCGTCCTCAAGAAGATCAGAAATATCGGCAAGCAGTTTTTCTCCCTTTTCCGTGTTAGCCATAAGGAAGAATCCGTCACCGTCCGGAAACGCTGTGACATCTCCGCCGGGCATGGTGGGATCTATACCAAATACAGTACAGAAACAAGTCTCTGAAGGACGTGTACACGCCATTGTTACAACAGTTCCGTGCTCACGGCGATTTTTATAAAAGCTGTCAACCGGATCAACAAGATATACCTTATCAAGAATATCAAAACTGCGTGCATCGCATCCTCTTACTCCGAAGATAACAAAATCTTCGCATTCTTTTCTTATATCCTTAACTTCGATTTTCTTGCCTTCCATTTTAAAAGCCGCAAGATTTTCTGTCTGAGGGAAGAAAAAATCCTTAGCACTGCGCACGGTATTAAGAGCATTGCTGAGTTTCATACCATTCTCATATTTTTTGAATTCCGCAGCACCGTCCTCACGGTCAACGGGGAGATAAAGGATCTGTTTAGAGGATATCGCCTGAAAAAGCTGATCCAGTTTTTCGGATGTGATTTTTCTGAACATTATTCAACACCTCTTTCATGCACAACATTTGCTTCACAGTCATCCATTTTGTAGTCGTTGAGAGGTGCTTTGTCAGTAGTATTCTCTCCTGCCTGATATGTACCGTAAAGCTCGTTTATATCCTTTATAAACTTGCGGTTAAGCAGATGCAGAGGAATATTCTGCGGACAAACTCTCGAACATTCACCGCAGTCTGTGCATCGTCCTGCAACGTGAAACGCACGTATGATATGGAACATATTCTCTTCAAAACTGTTGGCAGCAGCTTTGTTTTCCACTCCTGAAGACGGATTATCAAACACACATTTCTCACAGGTGCAGGCAGGACAGACATTCCGGCAGGCATTGCACCGGATGCACTTTGAAAGTTCACTGCGCCAGAAGTCATATCGTTCCTGAGCAGTCATATTCTCCAGCTTTTCAACCATATCAAAACGTCCGGAATCAAGAACTTCTCCGTCATCACCGATAAGTTCGTCATAAACGACGTGCTTTTTACTTTTGCAGTTTGAGCATTTTACGCTTATTGCCTCATAAAAGGGCATTTCCGAAATTCCGTACAGCGTTTCTATTTTCAGTGTGTAATTCTCATTTTTCAAATTGAGGATTCCTGTTATCCCCTTTGCCTTTATTTTTTCAATATCCAGCTTCGGGCCGCCGGGAATACCGATAACATAAACTTTTTCCCTGTCAATGCGGTGTTCCTTTACAAGCTGATTGAAACTGTATGTATCGCAGGGTTTAAGAAAAGCAAGCACTTTTCCATCCCGAACGGTTTCCTTTACAAGATACTTTGAAAGATTTGCCGAAGTAAGCTCATTACAGACAAAGTTCTCCTCAAGATCCTGAGCCGAAGTAAATACTGCCGGAGTATGATCGTAAGCAAATTCTCCTTTTTTCCAGCCCATTACACGGTCAACCGTACCGTCGGCAAGCAGTTCCTTGGCTCTTTTTATCATTGCTTCCTGCATCTCAGATCCTCCAATCTCCGATTAGGTCCAAGCTTTCTCACAGCCTCGGTGAATTCGTTCATTGTTGCTGCAAATTTTGCTCCCTCAGCAGCGGAGACCCACTCGACCCTCGTTCTGTCACGCTCGATGCCGAGAAAATCCAGCATCCCGAACAGCAGCGTCATTCTTCTGCGTGTAAAATAGTTGCCGGAAGTGTAGTGACAGTCTCCCGGATGACAGCCACAAAGGATAACACCGTCCGCTCCTCTCTGGAAAGCCCGGAGTATGAACATCGGATTTACCCTGCATGAACATGGAACACGGATTATCTTAACGTTAGTGGGATAATTAAGTCTGTTTGTGCCCGAAAGATCGGCTCCTGCATACGAACACCAGTTACAGCAGAAAGCAACGATAAGGGGCTGGAATTCTTTATTTTCATTTACTTGCATATTGCATCTACCTCCGCCATGATCTGACTGTTTGAAAATCCGTTAAGATCCATAGCGCCCGAAGGACAGGCGACCGTACAAGCTCCGCAGCCCTGGCATACAGCAGGATTAACGCTTGCTACTCGGCGGATGCGTGTCGTTCTGTCGGGCATTCTGAATTCCTTGTCGATATATGTGATAGCTCCGTAAGGACACACCTTTTCGCATGATGAACAGCCATTGCACATAAGCTCGTCGGAATGAGCAACGCAGGGGTTGCAGGTGATGCTGTTCTTGCACAGCAGTCCGATAGCCTTTGCGGCGGCGGCACTTGCCTGAGCTACAGTTTCAGGGATATCTTTGGGTCCCTGACAAGCTCCCGAAAGGAAGATTCCTGCTGTTGCCGATTCTACAGGACGCAGCTTTGGATGTGCTTCCGTAAAGAAATCATTTGTGTCCATCTGCGTTGTAAGCATGGTTGCAAGAGGACGTGCTGTCTTGTCTGGTTCTATCGCAGCAGCAAGAACAACCATATCCGCATCAATGTGGAGCTGCTCATTTGCAAGCAGATCGGAAGCCTGAACTTCAAGTTTTCCGTCCGAACGTGGTGTGACCTTGCCGACCATTCCCTTGATATAGTGTACTCCGTACTGTTCAACGGCACGGCGGTAGAATTCATCAAAATTCTTACCGGGAGTTCTTACATCTATATAGAACACGTAAACATCCGTGTCGGGATATTTCTCACGTATAAGCATTGCGTGCTTGGCAGTATACATACAGCAGATCTTTGAACAGTATGGTTTACCTTTTTCATCGTCGTAGCGTGATCCCACGCACTGAACGAATACGATTGTATGGGGATGCGTCTTATCCGACGGACGGAGAAGAGTTCCTCCGTTAGGACCTGCGGCATTCATAAGACGTTCGAGTTCCAGCGAAGTCACAACATCCGGGCTCTGCGAATAGGCAAATTCCTCGTATTTGTCTATTTTAATAGGATTAAAGCCTGTAGCCACTACGATAGCACCGTACTTCTCCTCAATCAGCTTATCAGTCTGCTTGTAGTCAATTGCTCCGACTGAGCACACCTTTGAACAGACACCGCATTTACCGTTTTTAAGCATAAGACAGTAATTCGGGTCTATAGTCGCAACTTTCGGAACTGCCTGTGCAAATGGAATATACACTGCCGTTCTGTTGTCAAGACCCATATTGAATTCGTTAGGCACTTTCTTCATGGGACATTTTTCCGTACAGAGTCCGCATCCCGTGCATTTTGTTTCGTCAACAAATCTTGCTTTCTTTTTGATAGTTACCGTAAAGTTTCCTACAAATCCCTTGACATCGGCAACTTCGCTGAACGAATGAATATGTATCTTCTCGTTCTGCGAACATTCAACCATTTTCGGGGTAAGAATACAAGCTGCACAGTCCAGTGTCGGGAATGTTTTATCTATCTGAGCCATTTTTCCGCCGATAGTAGGTTCTTTTTCAACGATATCCACGTCAAATCCTGCTTCGGCAATATCAAGAGCTGTCTGGATTCCGGCAATACCGCCGCCGATAACCAGCGCACGCTTTACGACCGGACTTTCACCGGCAGTCAGCGGAGCATTGAGATGCACTTTTGCAACGGCAGCTCTTCCCAGAATTATCGCTTTTTCGGTAGCAGTAGCTATATCCTTATGAATCCATGAGCACTGTTCACGGATATTTGCAATCTCAACAAGATATGGGTTAAGTCCTGCTGCCGCAGCCGCTTTTCTGAATGTATTTTCATGCATTCTGGGCGAACAGGAACATACAACAACTCCGGTAAGTGAATGCTCTCTGATTGCATCCTTTATGAGATTCTGACCGGATTCAGAGCACATATACTGATAATCCTGAGATACAACTACTCCCGGCTCGTGGCTGAGAGCTTCCGCAACTGCATTTACATCTACCGTTGCAGCGATATTCGTACCGCAGTGGCAGACAAAAACTCCTATTCTCTGCATAATATCTCCTCCTTACTTGGTATATTTCCTGAACGCCGTAACGATAGCCTGCTGAGGAAGATCATCGTCGAGCATTGCCGGAATCTGATCCGGAATAAGATGATTATTTCCCTGCTGCCTTACTTTGGCAAGACGCACGGCTTCAACGACTTTAGCCGGTTCAACATTACGTGGACAGCGCTCTACGCAGGCAAAGCAGGTAAGGCATCTGTACAGCGATTCCGATGCCATAAGAGGCTCTATATCGCCTTTTTCAACCATATATACGAACTGGTGCGGATGATATTCCATTTCATCGTACGAAGGACAGACAGCCGAACATTTTCCGCATCTCATGCACTTGCGCACATTCACTCCTGATGTGATATCAACCCAGTCTTTGAGAGAATTATTCATTTCTGTTATCCTCCTTTACGCCCAGAGCTTCCGCTAAAATCTCGGTGAAATAGTGTACGGGAAGTACGGAATCGGAATTTTTCTTCAGATTGTAAAGGCACAGCGGACAAGCTGTTATGACCATTTCAGCACCCATATCCTCTGCATTTTTCATGACGATATTGCTTCGCTTGGCAGCCTGTTCTTTGTCTTCCAATGTGATATATCCGCCGCAGCACTCGTTTCTCTGCTGCCAGATAACGGGAGTTCCGCCGACAGCACGTATAAAATCTTCCATGATCGAGGGATTTTCAGGATCGTCCATTGCCATTGCCTTTGACGGACGCAGCAGCAGACATCCGTAATAAGCAGCGATCTTCTTTCCCTTGAACGGATTAATGACCTTTTCAGCCAGCTTATCGAATCCCACAACATCACGCAGCATCTCCAGATAATGATATATCTGTGTTTCACCCGTATATGCTTTTTCAAGTCCGAGATAATTCTTTACCTTGTTCTGCATAGCTTCATTCCGGGAAATATCGTAATTTGTCTGCTTGATGACATTATGACAGGCGGAGCAGACTGTGATAAGCGGTCTGCCCAGTTCTCCGGCGGCATTGAGAGTTCTCACCGCCGAGAGCTTCGTTGCCGGCTCGTTGGCAGCGGTAGTATAAGCTCCGCCGCAGCACTGCCATTCATCAGGCTCTTCAAGGCATATTCCCAAAGCGGCAGCGGAGGATCTTGCATACCTGTCCAGATCCTTTGCCTTTGTTCTCAGGGTACAGCCGGGGTAATATGTGAATGTTTCCATAGGTTACATTTCCTCTCTTTAAATCATTATTACGCCATCTGTTCGGGATGGAACACTTCATCAAAGCGTTCTTCCGTCAGGAATCCAAGCTCAACGCACGCCTCTTTCAGAGAAATATTGTCTTTAAAAGCCTTTTTAGCTGTCTTTGCGGCGTTTTCGTAGCCTATATAAGGATTCAGAGCTGTTACAAGCATCAGTGAATTATAAAGATTATGATGCATCTTATCTTTGTTTGCTTTTATTCCCACAGCACAATTCTTGTCAAAAGATATTATTGATTCTGCCAGAAGTCTTGCAGACTGGAGGAAGTTATAAGCACACACAGGCATAAATACATTCAGTTCAAAGTTGCCCTGAGATGCTGCCATTCCGACAGCAACATCGTTTCCCATAACCTGCACGGCAACCATTGTTACCTGTTCGCACTGAGTTGGGTTTACCTTTCCGGGCATGATAGATGAACCCGGCTCGTTTTCAGGTATAAATATCTCTCCGAGACCGTCTCTTGGACCGGAAGCCAGCCATCTCACATCATTTGCAATCTTCATCATATCGGCTGCAAGAGCTTTAAGTGCTCCGTGCGCAAAAACGATCTCATCCTTTGATGTAAGAGAATGAAATTTATTCGGAGCTGTCACAAAATTTTTTCCGGTCAGAGTACTTATAGCCTCTGCTGATTTTTCAGCAAATCCTGCCGGTGCGTTAAGACCCGTACCAACGGCAGTTCCGCCCAGCGCAAGTTCTTTCAGTTCTTCGCAGGACGAAAGAATCATTTTTCTGTCCTTTTCAAGAGAAGCTCTCCAACCGCTGATTTCCTGGGAAAATTTAATCGGAGTAGCATCCTGGAGATGAGTTCTTCCGCTCTTTACGATTCCCTCGTTTTCAGCTTCAAGACGGCTGAATGTAGCTGTCAGTCTGTCAATGGCTGGAATAACCTTGTCTTCCAGTGCAATAACTGCGGCAATATGCATAGCAGTCGGGAATGTATCATTTGATGACTGACTCATATTGATATCATCGTTGGGATGAAGAATTTTTTCTCCGGCGATCTCATTTCCCCTGTTTGCGATTACTTCGTTAGCATTCATGTTGGACTGAGTTCCGCTGCCGGTCTGCCATACAACAAGAGGAAAATGATCGTTGAGAGATCCGCTTATCACCTCGTCGCACGCCTGTGAAATTGCCGAAAGTTTTTCATCCGTCATTTTTTCAGGCTTAACTGAATGATTGGCTATAGCAGCTGCCTTTTTTAGGATACCGAAAGCATGAGTGATCTCACGGGGCATTGTTTCAATGCCCACGCCAATAAGGAAATTCTCATGGCTTCTTTCGGTCTGAGCTGCCCAGTATTTATCCGCCGGCACCTTTACCTCGCCCATTGAGTCATGTTCTATACGATAATCCATGTAAATTACCACCTTTTAAATGTTGTTAAATTTCTAATTTGAATGATCCGTCAGCTGCTTGCCGCAGGAATTGATCCGGTAGGAAAGAGTTGTCAGACTATCGCCGAGATGTACGTTTTCTACAGCTATATCCTCGTCGATCACACGCAGATCATAATGTGTAAAATTCCAGAAAGCCTTTATTCCGCATTTGATAAGACTTTCTACTGCTTTTTCAGTTCCGCTTATCGGAATACACAATATAGCGGCTACCGGTTTTTTTTCAGCACAAAATTCCTTTATTAAGGCTGCGTCCTGAACCATGATACCGCCGATCTCCTGACCGAATTTACTTTCATCGGTGTCAAAAGCGCCAATGAGTTCAAAGCCTTTGTTTCTGAAATCTATATGTGCCGCAATAGCTCTGCCTAAATTGCCGGCTCCGAGAAGAATCATCGGAGTAAGCTTATCAAGACCAAGAATTTTTCCGATCTCCATACGCAGTGCGCTGACGTTATAGCCATACCCCTGCTGTCCGAATCCTCCGAAACAGTTGAAGTCCTGCCTGATCTGAGAGGCAGTCAGTCCCATTTTTTCTGACAGTTCCCGTGAGGATATACGAATATAGCCGCTGTTTTCCAACTCACCCAAAAATCTGTAATACCTCGGAAGTCTTCTGATAACCGAATTTGATATCGAGCTTTTTGACATTAATAAGTGCCCTTTCTTTTAATAGTGCATAGGGATTAAAGAAATCAAAGCAGAGCCGCACAAAAATGTGCGGCAGAATACGGCATATCATCTTGCCGTCCCGTACTGATACGCTATGCGTTTATCATTCCGTCCAGTCTTACTCTGATCTCGTCCAGGAATGTCTTGGAATCTACCTTTTTCTTGTTTTCAAGTGTAGAAATAAGATAAAGATCTCCCGTCATTACACCGTCCTCAATAGTCCTGATCGTTGCCTTTTCAAGCTTGTCTGCAAAATCACAGAGTTCCGGTGTTCCGTCCAGTTCTCCTCTCTTTCTCAGAGCACCGCTCCATGCAAAGATCGTTGCAACGGAATTGGTTGATGTTTCTTCGCCCTTGAGATACTTATAATAATGACGCTGAACCGTTCCGTGTGCAGCTTCATATTCGTAGATGCCATCCGGAGATACCAGAACAGATGTCATCATTGCCAGAGAGCCATATGCCGTAGAAACCATATCAGACATTACATCGCCGTCGTAGTTCTTGCACGCCCAGATATATCCGCCGTTTGAACGGATAACACGTGCAACGGCATCGTCGATAAGCGTGTAGAAATACTCGATTCCTGCTGCCTCATATTTTTCTTTGTATTCGTTCTCATAGATCTCGGCAAAAATATCTTTGAAGCGATGGTCGTATTTCTTGGAAATGGTATCCTTTGAAGCAAACCAAACGTCCTGTTTAAGATCAAGACCATAATTGAGACAGGCTCTTGCAAAGCCTGCAATAGAATTGTCAAGATTGTGCAGTCCCTGGATAATTCCGTCGGATTTTGCAAAGTCATGGATAAGTTCACGTGTTTCGCTGCCGTTTTCATCGGTAACTACGAGTTCTGCCTTAGAGCCTTTTTTTACCTGCATTTCGGTGTTTTTATATACATCTCCGTAAGCATGACGGGCAATAGTGATCGGCTTTGTCCATGTAGGGATATACGGTTCAATACCTTTTACAATAATCGGAGTACGGAAAACTGTTCCGTCCAGTGCGGCTCTGATCGTACCGTTGGGCGACTTCCACATCTGTGAAAGGTTATATTCAGGCATTCTTGCCGCATTTGGAGTGATAGTTGCGCACTTTACAGCGACACCGTACTTCTTTGTAGCTTCTGCTGAATCAAGTGTGACCTGATCTTTTGTTTCCTCCCTGTGGGCAAGTCCCAGATCGTAATATTCAGTGTTAAGATCAACATAGGGTTCGAGAAGTGTTTCTTTTATCCACTTCCAGAGAACTCTTGTCATTTCGTCTCCGTCCATCTCCACAAGGGGAGTTTTCATTGTGATTTTTGACATTGCAAAACCTCCATTTTTTTTAACCGGATATATACGGCTAATAATTAATGTTGATATATCCCAAGAATAATAAATGCGCCGGGTAAAATATGTAAAATACCCATTTTGTGTACTTTCCGCCGCCTTTTTCTCCGTTATACAAAGCAATAAGCGGCACAGAAAGAAATATGCCAAACTGATAGATAAGTTCCCGGCAAAGAGAATTTCCGGATAAAATCAGCCGCATCAAAGGCATAATGTAAAGAACTGCTGCAACAGTATAGGCAATGAGTTGATTTTTCCGGCTTCCTCTGGAAATCTCAAAAGCTACTGTAAAAATAACAGCATAATAACCCCAGTCACAGTATTCTGAAAAATACGCTATAAATAGCATGATCGAAAATTTCAGCGAATTACTGATCTTTGAACTGTTTAAGACATGAACAGCCATAAGACAAAGAGTAAGTGTAGTAATCATGCTCTCATTGCCGGATTTAAAAAATCCGCCGTTAAAGCAATAAGCATATGCAAAATGTGATATCACTGCAAATACGCACATTCGTCCAAAATAACGTTTTAAATTATGTGTATGATGATATCCTTCAGATATAAAGAAACACATTACCGGTGCAGTTATCCTGCCTGCAAAGTGCATTGTCTGCCCCGGAAATCCGCTTGTTGAAACAAATAACCATGCTGCATGATCTATAAGCATTGCCAATATGGCAATATATTTCAGATCAGATGCCGTTATGCCTTTAATTTTTGTTTTCATCCACTGCGATTTACTTCATCGACTCTCTCGTATAGTCAAGCAGACCGCCTGCAAGCATGATATCCTTTGCACGGCCGGAAAGATCGCAGTTTACCTTTATCTCCCTGCCGTTTGTCTTGTCAAGAACAGTAAATTCAGTCTCCCCTGCCTCAACAAGCTTTCTTACATCAGGAATAACGATTTCGTCGTCCTGATTTATCAGATCATAGTCTGCTTCGTTTACAAATGTAAGCGGCAGGATTCCGGCATTAATAAGGTTAGCCTTGTGAATTCTTGCAAACGACTTTACAAGAACAGCCTTGACTCCGAGATAAAGCGGTGCAAGTGCAGCGTGTTCTCTTGAAGATCCCTGACCGTAGTTCGATCCGCCGACAATAATGCTCTTTCCGAGACGTTCTGCTCTCTTAGGGAAGCTCTCGTCACATACGGCAAAGCAGTACTGTGATATCTTCGGAACATTGGAACGGAGAGGAAGAATCTTTGCTCCGGCAGGCATGATGTGATCTGTCGTGATATTGTCGCCGACTTTCAGAGAAACGGGAGCAGCAATTGTATCCATAAGAGGAGCAGTAGCCGGATAAGGCTTGATATTGGGACCTCTGAGGATTTCAACACTGTCCATATCAGCCTCGTCAGCAGGAGGAACTATCATGTTGTCGTTGATCGTAAAGATCTCCGGAAGTTTGAATTCAGGCATATCTCCCAGTTCTCTCGGATCTGTAAGATATCCTGTAAGAGCGGAAGCGGCAGCCATTTCCGGCGAAACAAGATAGATCTGACCGTCCTTTGTTCCGGAGCGTCCCTCAAAGTTTCTGTTGAAAGTACGCAGGGATATTCCCTTTGAATTTGGAGACTGTCCCATTCCGATACACGGACCGCAGGCACTTTCAAGGATTCTTGCGCCGGCTTCGATAAGATCAGACAAAGCACCGTTCTGAGCAAGCATATTAAGCACCTGCTTTGATCCGGGAGCGATAGCCAGAGAAACACTTGGATCAACGGTCTTGCCCTTAAGAATATGCGCAACTTTGAGCATATCAAGAAGTGAAGAGTTTGTGCATGAACCGATGCAGACCTGATCTACTTTAAGCTTTCCGATCTCCTCAACGCTCTTTACATTGTCAGGAGAGTGAGGACAGGCAGCCAGAGGTACAAGCTCGCTGAGATTTATAGTAAGTTCTTCATCATAAACGGCATCTTCGTCGGCAGCAAGAGGAGTCCATACCTCTTCACGGCACTGAGCTTTAAGGAACTGCTTTGTGATCTCGTCAGACGGGAAGATTGAAGTAGTTGCTCCAAGCTCTGCGCCCATATTGGTGATGGTAGCACGTTCCGGAACGGAAAGGGTCTTTACTCCCTCGCCGACATACTCGATAACTTTTCCGACACCGCCCTTAACGGACATTCTTCTGAGCACTTCAAGGATAACATCCTTTGCAGCGACCCACGGACGAAGTTTTCCGGTGAGTTCAACTTTAACTACCTTCGGGCAAGTGATGTAATAAGCGCCGCCGCCCATAGCCACGGCAACATCAAGTCCGCCCGCACCGATTGCGATCATGCCGATTCC
>OIYT01000973.1_pt1 | contig 22937 bp, 18 predicted proteins | sample 1588201 | NCBI WGS metagenome assembly OIYT01 (sample SAMN03283260) | human gut metagenome | biome: human-associated habitat; material: feces | host: Homo sapiens | place: USA | collected 2013
ACCCCCGTTTCCTTTATTATACCAGAAATTGGAGCGCTTTTGTAGTTCTTTGACAAGCTGAGAAATCGGGAGGATCATTGGATCCTCCCGATTTCTTATTTTTCGGTCAAAATCGCAAGTGCAGGGGCAAGCTCGGACGGATCCAGCTCCTCCGCTCTGCCGCTGTCGCACTTTTCCGCGACGGCAGGGTCGATCGGCAGGCGCGCCAGAACCGGCAGATGGAACTCCTCCGCCACCTCAGTAAGGTGACTCTTGCCAAACAGGTGATGCTCCTTGCCGCAGTCGGGGCAGCGGAAATAGCTGTAGTTTTCCACCAAGCCCAAAACGGGCACGTGCATCATGTTGGCCATGCGCACCGCCTTCGTGACGATCATGGAGACCAGCTCCTGCGGAGAGGTGACGATGATCACGCCGTCGATCGGAAGCGACTGGAAGACCGTCAGCGGAACATCGCCGGTTCCGGGCGGCATATCGACAAACATATAGTCCACATCATCCCAGTAAACGTCCGTCCAGAACTGTTTGACCGCACCGGCGATGATCGGTCCGCGCCAGAGGACGGGGTCCGTCTCGTTATCCAGCAGCAGATTGATGGACATGATCTGAATGCCGCTTTTGCTGACCGCCGGAAAAATACCTTTCTCCGTGGCACCGGCGCACTCGCACACGCCGAAGGCCTTCGGGATGGACGGCCCCGTAATATCCGCGTCCAGAATCGCCGCGCGCTTGCCCGCGCGCTGCGCCGCCACCGCCAGCATGGAGGTGACGGTGCTCTTGCCGACGCCGCCCTTGCCGGAGACGACCGCGATCACCTTTCCGACGTGCGCTTTGTCGTTCAGTTTCGCAAGCAGGCTCTCCGCGCTCCGTTCTCCGCAGCTCTCACCGCAGGATGAGCAGTTGCCGCTGCATTGTTCGCTCATGTTAAACTCTCCTTTTTTATTCGTTTTTTATTCGTTTTCTAACTGTGCCGCCGCTGTTTCCCACTGCGTCATCAGTTCTTCCAGCAGTTGATCCTCGCGCTCCTTCTCCGCCGTCAGGCGCACAAGCTCCTGATAGTCCGTGGCCGCCGCGCGCAGCGCCTCATCGAGCGCCGCGATCTTCCGTTCCTGTTCGTCAATCTGCCGCTCCAGCCGCCGTACCTGCTTTTCCAGTTCCTTTCCGGCAGCCGGTCTTTCCTTTTTGAGCGGCGCGGCAGGCCGCTGCTGCTGCATTTGCTCGTGCGCCTTGATCGAACGGTACTTGGCATAGCCGCAGGGGAAGTCTCGAATGTGTCCCTGCTCCAGCTCCCAGATGCGCGTGGCAAATTTCTCCACGAAGTAACGGTCGTGGGAAACGAAGATCAGCGTCCCCTCATACTCGTCGATCGCGCACTCCACCCACTCGCGAGACGCCACGTCCAAATGGTTCGTCGGTTCGTCCAAGATCAACAGATTGATCTTTTCGTCCATCAGCATACACAGACGCAGGCGGGACTGCTCTCCGCCGGAAAGCGTGCCGACCGTCTTAAAGACGTCCTCTCCCGAGAAGAGGAACGCACCCAAGCGATCCCGCGCGCTCTGCGGCGTGCAGTTCTTCTCATAGAGCATCGTGTCATAGAGCGTGCGCTCCGGATGAGCAAAGTGGATGACCTGCGGCAGGTAGGCCGACTTGACGGAGGGGCCGAATTTGATCTTTCCCGCCGCCGGAAGCTCGCCGAGCAAAACGCGCAGGAACGTGGTCTTTCCCGTTCCGTTGTCGCCCAGCAGGGCGATGCGCTCGCCGCCGCGCACGTTAAGCTCCACGTCGGAAAACAGGACACGGTCGCCGAACGCCTTGCTCAGTCCCTTGACCGTGAGCACATCGTCTCCGTGGAACTCCTTTTCGCCGAAGCGGGCGCGCAGCGTCTTTTCCTTCGTCGGGCGCTCCGTCTTTTCGATGCGCTCCATGCGGTGCTGGATGGACATGGCACGCCGGTAGAGCACGCGGTTGTTGATGCCCCAGCCCTTCATGCGCTCAAGTGTGAAGCCGAGCTGGCGGAGCTTGGCTTGCTCCTGCTCATACTGCTTGAGCTGGCGGTTGAAGCGCTCCTGCTTCTCCTGTAGATAGAATGTGTAGTTTCCGCTGTAAAATTCCGCCTTTCCCGCGGAGATCTCGACGATGCGTCCGACCACGCGGTCAAGGAAGTAGCGGTCGTGGGAGATGGTGAGCACCGTCCCCTTGAACTTTAGGATATACTCCTCCAGCCACTCCACGCTCTTCAGATCCAAATGGTTCGTCGGCTCGTCCAGAAGCAGAATGTCCGTCTTTTCCAAAAGCAGGCGGCAGAGATTGACGCGCGTCTTCTCTCCGCCGGACAGCCGGTCGAAAAGCTGCTCTCGCATGGCGGCGGGAATGCCCAAGCCGTTGCACAGCTTGTCCGTCTGCGTGTCCTGCTCATAGCCGCCGCCGCTCTGATAGGCGCTGCTGAGCCGGTCGTATTCGGCAAGCAGCGCCTTCGGCGCGTCCGCCGTCAGATTTTCGGCGATCGCCTCCATCTTTTTGCGCATTGCCTCCAAGGACGCGAAGGCCGTGCGCAAGACCTGCTCGACGGTGTAGCCCGCCGGATAATGCGGAATCTGCGAGATCAGACCGAGCTTTTTGCCGGATGCGATATAGATCTCGCCCTCGTCCGGCAACAATTCTCCGGTCAACAGGCGAAAGAGTGTCGTCTTGCCGCAGCCGTTTCGCCCCATGATGCCGACGCGCTCTCCCTGATGCACCTCAAAGCTGAGTCCGTCCAAGAGCACCGAGCCGACCTCAAAGGATTTGACCAGATCCTTTACTGCAATTTCAACCATCGTTACCTCCGTAACGTTCCAAAAACTCCTCGCGGCTCATCAGCAGATTGAGCGCGTCTAAAAAACCGTTGCTTCCCAGATGCTCCGGCAGATCGAGCGCGCTTTGCAGCGCCCGACGCCGCGCGGCGCTGTCCGGCCCGCCGGAAAGACCCGCAAGGAAGAGATCCGTCTTTGTGATCTGCGGTGCCCTGCACCGCGTTTGCGCCGCCGTGGCGCCCGCGTTTTTCAGCGCGGTAAGCAGCACCTCCGGCCGCATTCCCTCCACGCCGAGCTTGCCCTCCTTGCCCGCCTTGTCCTTGCGGCGCTCCTTGCCCGAAACGTCGGGGATATAGGCGTGCAGGACTTGGTCGGCAGGCAGCGCGCCCTTGAGAAAATTTCGTATAACAAAGCCCGCGCCGTCGGAGTCGGTCAGGATGATCAGTCCACGCTTGCGCGCCACGGCACGCAAAAAGCGCAGCATTTTTTTATCGTGCAGGACGGAAAATCCGTTCGTTACAAAAATCGGCGCGTCAACAACCTGCGAAAGCGCATTTTTATCATACACGCCCTCGACGACGATCGCCTGCGTCAAGCTAAGCATTGCCCACCTCCTGCGCAAGGGTGAGCAGGAGCAGCTCCGGGATCTCCGCGCCGCCGCCCGTCTTGAGCTGCAAATCCGCCTCGGCGCACAGGAGCACCGCGCGGGCGCAAAACCGCTCCGAAAGGCGCTGTGCCTGCTGCATCGTCCTGCCCGCGTGCCCCGATGCCATGCCGTAGAGCTGCGCAAGCTCTCCCGCGCCGCGCCCCGCGCTTTGCAGGCGCTTTGCGGCGTGGAGCCGCCGCATCTGGCTCCCCAGCGCGGCCACGATGGCAATCGGCTCCGTCTGCATTCGCAGAAGGCCGTTGAGGCAGCGCAGCGCCGCGTCAAACTCGCGCCGCGCCAAGGCGTCCGCGATGCGGAAGACATCCTCCTCCAGCGTCGGCTCCGCCACGGCATCAATGTCTGCGCGCGTGACTTCCGCGCGCGCGCAGAAGGCGGATATCTTTTCGATCTCCTCGTTGAGCACCGCCATGGAGCGCCCGCACACGCGCAGTAGATAGGTGCAAAGCTCCGGCGCGATCTGTTTTCCGCGGCCGGAAAAGTGGCGGCGGATCCACGCCGAAAGGTCGCTCTCGCTCTGATAGGGAAACTCCACGAGCACCGCGTTTTGCTCCACGGCGCTCCAGAGCTTTTTCATCCGCTTGTCGGGCTTGAACTCCTCGTAGCACAGCAGCAGGCAGCAATACTCCGGCAGCTGCGAGAGCATCTGCGCCAGCTGCTCCCGCTGCGCCTCCGGCAGCGCGAACAGATTGACGTCCTCCACCTGCACCAATGAGCGCTCCGCCATCATCGGCAGCGCCTCGAGCGCCTCGGAAAACGCCTCGAGTGAAAAATTCTCCTCCGTGAATCGGTGGTAGTTAAACGACTGCGTCAGCTCATCGAGCAGCAGCGAATGCAGCCGATCGACGTAGTTGCGGCGCAGATAAGCCTCCTCACCGAAAAAAACGTAGAAACGGGCAGGCGCTTTCAGCTTTATATCGTTTTTGAGTTGTCTCAGTCCGTCCATGTTCTACCTCGTGATCACAATATCGCCGCATTGGTCGGTGCGCAGCACCGGTATGTCCGCCAACCGTGCAAGCGTCTGTGCGGACGGGTGGCCGTAAGAGTTGTCTTCTCCGGCGGAGATGAGCACCAAGCGCGGCTGCGTTGCCTCCAGAAGCGCCTCGCCCGTGGAGGTGGCCGCGCCGTGATGTCCCGCGACCAGCACGTCAAGCTCCGGCAGCGTATGCGTTTGGAGCAGGCGCTTCTCGGCCTCGATGTCCATGTCTCCCGTGACCAGTATATCACACGTTCCGCGAGACATCAACGCGGCAAGTCCGTTATTTCCCTCGGCGCTCTCCAGCGCCATGACCTTTAGCTCCGTTCCGGCGATCTGCATCGTCACGTCCTCCGTGACAACGCGCACGGGCACGTCGTATGCGGCAGCGCAGGCAAGGATCGCCTCCCTGCCTTCACCCTCCATGTCGGGCACCAGCAGAACGCCGACCGGCAGGCGCGCTAAAAGCTGCGCCGTGCCGCAGGTATGGTCTCTGTCAAAGTGCGTCAGGAGCAGCACATCCACCTGCGTTTTCCCCTGCGCGAGAAGCTGCCGCGCCAGACGCTCGCCGTAATAGTCTTCCCGATCTCCGCCGCAGTCGATCACCACCGTCTGCCTCCCGTCCTGCAAAACGACCGTCTGCCCCTGCCCGACATCCATCAGCGTCAGGGAGAAGCGACCGGAAAAGGAAAAGAGGAGCGCGGCGGCAAGCCCCGCGCAGATGCCCAGAAGCGAGGGCAGCACACGGCGCTTCCGGATCGCCAGCGCGATCAGCAGGCACGTCGCGGCCAGCCACGCGGTGATATAAGGGCTGCTCGTGTAGACCGCGCAGAGCGGAAAACGCGCAAGGCACTTTGTAACGGACAGGCACAGGCGCACCGGCAGAGCAAGCACGCTCCCGAGCGCGCAGCCGAGCGGCAGAGAAAGCAGGCTCAGCACCAACGCGCCGCAGCTAAGGGTGAAAACGGCGGCGATGAGGCTGACGCAGAGCAGATTGGTCAGCGGCGCAAGCAGCGACACCGTGCCGAAATACCACGCGGCCAGCGGGAGCGACACGATCTGCACGCTCATGGACACGGAGACGATCAGGAGCACCGCGCGAAGGGCGCGCACAAACAGGCCGCGCGACTTTTGAAGTGCCTTGGGCAGCAGCCCGCACAGCCGCCGATGCATCGGCCCCGCAAACAGGAAGATGCCCGCCATTGCAAGGAAGGAAAGCTGCAAGCTCACGTTGGCGATCGCCCAAGGGTTTGCCAGCAGGATCACAAGCAGCGCAAAGCCGAGCGTCGTCGGCTGATCCTCCTCTCTGCCCGCAAGCGGCGCGCAGAGAACAATGGTGTTCATCACCACGGCGCGTGTGACCGACGGCGTAAAGCCGAGCATCGCCGCGAAGAAGGTCAGCAGCGGAATGGACAGCAGCACCGTCAGCGCCCTGCGGCGTCTGCAAAGCGCCAGAAGCACGCCGAAGAGCAGCGACACGTGCATTCCGGAGACGGACACAACGTGGCTCAGGCCGGTGAGCGAAAGACGGTTGCGCAGCTCGTAGCTCATGCCGGAGCGGTCGCCCGTCAAAAGGCCGCGCAGGAACCCCTCCACGTCGGGCGGAAAGATCTTTGTGATGCGCTCTCTCACCCGCACCGCCGCCGCAGCCGGAAGGTCACGCAGCGCGGGGCTTTGGGGAACGATCTCCGCCTCGCCGTGGGCAAAGCCGACAAGGGAAATGTCGCAGGAGGGATAGTAGAGGTTCCTTTCCTTGTCCTGCGTGCCGCGCGAAACGTCCTCTACACGCGCCCAGACGTGCACCTTGTCACCGATCCGCACGCTCTGCGGCGGACAGTTGAGGTACAGCAGGAGCTTCCCTTCGCCGACGCGCACAACCGTGCGGCAGCCGCCGTCCGTCTCCTCCGGCGCGGCGCAGACCGTCGCGCTCAGCTCCGTGGCATAGCCGCAGTATTCCCGCAGCGGATAAATGCGCAGCCTCTCGTAGCCCCAGCTCCACAAAAATCCTACCGCTAAGCCGAACGCGCCGATGCGCAGGCGCACGGCGCGCTTGATCGGCAGCAGCGCAGCCGGTGCAAGGCAGGCCGCGAGATACAGCGCCCAGCGCGGCGGAAGGAAATACACGTAGACCGCTGCGGCCGCCGCGAAGGAAAAGGAGAAGATCGCCAGCTTGCGCATACCCGTTCCTCCGTGAAAAGTTCGGGGCGGTCACCCGCCCCGCGTTTTTTTGTGTTCGATGAAACCGCGAATGGTATCAGTTGAAGCTGCCCAGCGTCTTGCCGCCGAGCACGTGGAAGTGCAGATGCGGCACCGTCTGCCCCGCGTCCGCGCCGCAGTTGGTCACAACGCGGTAGCCGTCGGAGAAGCCCAGCACGGCGGTCAGCTTGGTGATGACCGCAAAAATATGCCCGACAAGGTCGCAGTTTTGGTCGTTGATCTTATTGGCGCCCGTCAGGTGCATCTTCGGAACGATCAGAAAATGCTGCGGTGCAAGCGGCGCAATGTCATAAAACGCCACGCACTGCTCGTCCTCATAGAGCTTTTTCGAAGGGATCTCTCCCGCAATGATCTTGCAGAAAATGCAGTCGTCCATGGTCATTCTCCTCTTATTTCACATTCTTGGCAACGAAATCGTCGACCAGTGCAAGCGCGTCGTCGAGCTTGAGCGCGTCCTTGCCGCCGCCCATCGCGGAATCGGGCTTGCCGCCGCCGCTGCCGCCGCACTGCGCGCAGACCTCTTTGACCAGAGCGCCCGCTTTGATGCCCTTCTCCACGGCGTTCTTGCCGCAGACGGCAAGAATGCTGATCTTTTCGCCGCAGCAGCTTGCGAGCACCGCGACGACGTTCGGATCACGGTCGCGGACCTGGTCGCCCATTTTGCGCAGGTCGCCCGCCGGAACGTCGTTTTTCAGCGCCGTCAGAACCTTCAGGCCGCCGACGTTCTTTGCCGAGAACAGCACGCGGTCGATCTCGCCCGAGAGCAGCCGATCCTTCATGCGATCAAGGTCCTGCCTAAGCTCCTTCATCTCGCCCATGATGTTGTGCGCCCGCTGCAAAAGCTCCTTCGGCGTCGTTTTCAGTTCTCCGGCAGCGGTGAGGATGATGCGGTTGAACTGCTCCATCTGCTCCATCACGCGCTTGCCGGTAAAGGCCTCGATCCGGCGCACACCGGAAGCGACCGACGCCTCGGACATGATGCGGAACGGGCCGACCTTCGCGGTGTTGTCCAAATGCGTACCGCCGCAGAACTCCAGAGAGTCGTCGCCCATCTTTACCACGCGGACGGTATCGCCGTATTTTTCTCCGAACAGCGCGGTCGCGCCGAGCTTCTTTGCCTCCTCGATCGGCAGGACAAGCGTCTGCACGTCCTCACCCTTGAGAATCATTTCCATCACGTCGGCAGAGATCTTCATCAGCTCCTCCGGCGTCAGCGCGGAGAAGTGCGTAAAGTCAAAGCGGAGGTGATCCGGCTCGACAAGAGAACCGGCCTGATGGCAGTGCTCGCCGAGCGTCCGCGTCAGCGCGGTCTGCAACAGGTGCGTCGCCGTGTGCGCGCGGCAGATCGCGCGTCTGCGTTCGGCGTCCACCGTCGCCGTCACTGTGTCGCCGAGCGACAGCGTGCCGCACAGCACCTTGCCGTAGTGCATATATTTTCCGCCCTTGTTCTTCTGGACGTCCGTCACCTCAAAGGCAAAGCCGTCGGCCTCCAGTTTGCCGGTATCGCCGATCTGGCCGCCCATCTCGGCATACATCGGCGTCTGATCGAGAACAACGATGGCCTCCATGCCCTCCGGAACGCTGCCGCACAGCTCCTCGTTGGAGACGATGGCAGTCACCTTGCCCTGCGCACTGAGGCGGTCGTAGCCGATGAACTTGCTCTCCGGCACTTCCTTGCCGAACTCCACACCTGCCCAGCCGAGGTCGCCCAGCGCCTTGCGCGCCTCGCGCGCGCGCTGCTTCTGCTCCTTCATCTGCTTGGCAAACTCTTCCTCATCCACGGTCATGCCCTGCTCGGCGACCATTTCGGCGGTCAGGTCGATCGGGAAGCCGTAGGTGTCATAGAGCTTAAAGGCATCCGCGCCGGAGAAGCAGGTCTCGCCCTTTTCCTTGTGTCCGGCAAGCATCTCCGAGAAGATCTTCATGCCGCCGTCGATGGTCTTGCAGAAATTCTCCTCTTCGGTCAGGATGACCTTCGTGATATAGGACTGCTTCTCGCGCAGCTCGGGGTACTGGCACTCGTTCTCGTGCACCACGGTGTCGACGACCGCGTAGAGGAAGGGCTTGTCCACACCGAGGAGCTTACCGTGCCGTGCGGCGCGGCGCAGCAGACGGCGCAGCACATAGCCGCGGCCTTCGTTCGACGGAAGAACGCCGTCGCAAATGAGGAATGTCGAAGCGCGGATGTGGTCGGTGATAACGCGCAGGGACACGTCCATCTTGTGGCTCTTGCCGTAGGACGCGCCGGTCAGCTCCGTCACCTTGTTCGTGATGTTCATCACGGTGTCGACGTCGAAGAGGCTCTCCACATCCTGACAGACCACCGCAAGGCGCTCAAGGCCCATGCCGGTGTCGATGTTCTTCTGCTTCAGCTCGGTATAGTTGCCCTTGCCGTCGTTGTCGAACTGGGAAAAGACGTTGTTCCAGATCTCGATATAGCGGTCACAGTCGCAGCCGACCTTGCAGTCAGGCTTGCCGCAGCCGTACTTTTCGCCGCGGTCGTAGTAGACCTCGGAGCAGGGGCCGCACGGGCCGGAGCCGTGCTCCCAGAAGTTGTCCTCCTTGCCGAAGCGGGAGATCTTCTCGGCGGGAACGCCGATCTCCTTCGTCCAGATGTCGAAGGCCTCTTCGTCGTTTTCATAAATGGAGGGATAGAGCCGGTTCTCATCCAGCCCGACGACCTTGGTCAAAAACTCCCAGCACCACGCAAGCGCCTCGTGCTTAAAATAGTCGCCGAAGGAGAAGTTGCCCAGCATCTCAAAGTAAGTGCCGTGGCGCGCCGTCTTGCCGATGTTTTCAATGTCGCCGGTGCGGATGCACTTCTGGCAGGTGCAGACACGGTGGCGCGGCGGCTCCTCTTCGCCGGTGAAGTAGGGCTTCATCGGCGTCATGCCGGCGTTGATGAGCAGGATGGACTTGTCGTGCTGCGGGACCAGCGGGAAGCTGGGCAGACGCAGGTGTCCCTTGCTTTCAAAGAAGGAGAGATACATCTCCCGCAATTCGTTCAGACCGTATTTTTTCGTTTCCATGGATCGTCCTCCAAATAAAAATAGACCCCGCCCCGAGATAGGGGCGAGGTTCGCTCGCGGTACCACCCTAATTATCGCCCATGGGCGACATCTTAGCCATCCGGTAACGGGGATGAACCGTCCCGCTCGTCGCAGGCCGCTCGGAAGTGGCTGTCCTCGCCTCTGAACCACGGGGCTTGCACCCTCCCCCGCTCGCTGCCGTTCTCCGCGAAAATCGGCTTCCTCAACGCTGATTTCTGCAAAGATTTTAGCAAAAAGCCCGCGTTTTGTCAACCGGTAATCTCATTTTTCTTACACGTACAGGCCGAGCGTCACGGAGAGCCTCCCGCGTCTGGTCTGCCCGCCGAGGGACAGGACGCGCAGCTTTCCCCGCCCGCGCAGGGAGAGCACATCGCCCTCCTGCACGCTCCGGTCAGGCTTGAGACACGGCAAACCGCCGATGCTGGCGGCGCCTGCGCAGACGGCGGCGGCCGCATCGCTCCGGCTGAGATGAAACGCACTTGCCAGCACGCCGTCAAGCCGCAGGGAGGCCACGCTGACGCGCACCTCCTTCATTTCCTGCGGCGGCCGCACCGCCTCGGCAAGCGGGATCTGCTCCAGACGCAGGCGCTGCCGACCCGCGTCCGTCAGGTTGTCCAGCAGATACTTGGAAAGCTCTGCAAGGGCAAAAAAGTCGCACTGCGTTTCGCTCAGGTAAATATCACCGATCGCGTCGCGCCGGATGCCTGTGCCCATGAGCGCGCCGAGCACATCGCGGTGCGTCAGCGCATTTTTGTCATGGAAATATCCCCGCAGGCAGCAGATCGGCCCCTGCGTGAGCAGCTCCGCCTCGTCATACCACTCCGGCAGATAGCAGGCAACACAGCGCTCGGCCTCCTGCACACCGCCGAAAAAGCGGCAGTCGGGCAGCAGTTGCGCAACAAGCGCCTGCTCCCGCTGGGTCAAAAAGCGCGAAAATGCGGGGCTTTGCCGCATCTGCCCGCGCAGCAGGCGCTCGCAGACCTGCTGTAGGGTCATTCGTTCCTCTTCGCTGCCCGCAAGGGCGGCGATCCGTTCTTTATAATCCATTCTCTTCATAAAACCGCACCGTGCCGAAAAACCTTTTCGGCACGGTGCCTTATCACATCAATTTTCGTCTGCGTAGCCGACGCTCTTGCTGTCGCTGATGAGCGCGCTGTGCTCCTCCTTGGACTGCTCGATCATTTTCTGCGTGTATTTTTCTGCATAGTCGAAGATCAGATCCTCATAGTCGATCTTGACCTTCAGGGTATCCTCCACGCGGGAAAAGATCTTTTCGAGCTTCGAGTTGGTCGCAACGGCGCTGCTTTCCTCTTGCTTTGTCAAATAGGGAGAAACGGTCGCGCGAATCTTCCGATAGCCGTAGCGAAACGCGAAAAACAGCGCCACCGCCAAAACGACGACCTTGATCCACGTGATCCACCAATAGCGTCCCATTGCATTCACCTCGTTACTTAGACGCGCGGCAGCGCCGCAGGTTCCTTACTTTTTTCTGTCCTGCTCGATGAGACGCTTGAGCGCCTCCACACCGACGCGGACGGCGGCGGAGGTATCCTCGCTCATCTTCTGATCCAGACCGGCGGCCTCGCGCTCCTGATTCCAGATCACGTGGAAGCAGGAACCGCAGCGGCAGCCCAGCGCATCGGCAACAACAAACAGCGCAGCCGACTCCATCTCGGAGGCAAGCACGCCCAGACGCTTCCACGCTTCCCACTTTTGCAGCAGCTCATAGGAGACCGGCATCTTGGCAGGGCTGTGCTGGCCATAGAAAGCGTCCTTGCACTGCACGACGCCGACATGGGTGCGCTTGCCCATATCCAGCGCGGCCTGACGCAGCGCGATGGTCACATCGAGGTTTGCCACTGCGGGGTACTCGATGGGCGCATACTCCATGGAGGTGTGCTCAAAGCGGATCGCGCCGGTGGCGACAACGATGTCGCCGGACTGGACGTCCAGATTGATGCCGCCGCAGGTGCCGACACGGATGAAGGTGTCCGCGCCGATGTTGTGCAGCTCTTCCATTGCAATGGAAGCGGACGGGCCGCCGATGCCGGTGGAGCAGACGCTCACCTTCTCGCCCAGCAGTGTTCCGGTGTAGATATTGTATTCGCGGTTCTGCGAAACATGCACGGGGTTGTCAAAGTAGCTGGCGATCGACTCGCAGCGCCCCGGGTCGCCGGGCAGGATGCAGTAACGGCCGACGTCGCCCTCGACGCAGTGAATATGGAACTGTTTTTCAAGCTTTTGCATAGGTCAAACACTCCTTTTCCAATTTTCCACCGGTTATTATACCGCAAAAACGAACGCACGGCAATCTTTTTCCAAAATTTTCAGCGCTTTGTACGAAAGTATTCCGCCGCATTTGGTCAAAACAGAGACATCTGATTGGTTTCCGGCATATCGCCGAGTGCGCCCGCCTGCCGCAGGTTCTCAATATGCGTCTTGGACACCTTGGGACAGGCAGCGGCAAACTCCTCGACGGAGAGGAATTTCTTGTCCTTTCTTCCCTCCTCGATGTCCCGCGCGGCCGTCTCGCCCAGACCGGACACCGAGACGAAGGGCGGCAGGAGCTTGCCGTCGCTGATGACAAAGCGCGTCGCCTCAGAGCGGTAAAGATCCATCGGCGCGAACTCGAAGCCGCGCAGGTAGAACTCGTAGCACACCTCCAGCGTCGTGAGCAGATCGTCATCCTTGCTGGAGCGATCCGGATTGGAGCCGATCTCCTTGATGTGCTTTTTCACGGTGTCCATGCCGTGCGTCATCATCACGGCGTCAAACGAATCCTTCTGACTGCGGCGGTAGAAATACGCAGCATAGAAGGCAAGCGGCTCATGCACCTTGAACCACGCGATGCGGAAGGCCATCATAACATAGGCCGCCGCGTGCGCCTTGGGGAAGAGGTACTGAATCTTCTTGCACGAACCGATGTACCACTGCGGCACACCGTGGGCGACCATTTCCTCCTCCGCGCCGTCGGGCAGGCCTCTGCCCTTACGCACCGCCTCCATGATCTTGAAGGCGCGCTTTTCCGGAAGGCCGCACTTGATGAGATAGAGCATGATGTCATCGCGGCATCCGATCGCCTGATTGACCGACGCGGTACCGCTGACGATCAGATCCTTCGCGTTGCCCAGCCAGACGTCCGTGCCGTGGGAGAAGCCGGACAGGCGGATGAGTGTGTCAAACTGCGTCGGCTTCGTATCCATCAGCATGCCGCGCGTAAAGCCCGTGCCGAACTCCGGAATGGCGACGGAGCCGACCTCGCCCAAGATCTCGTCGTGCTCATAGCCCAGCACCTTGCTGGAGGTGAAAATGGACATGGTGTCCTTGTCGTCCAGCGGGATCTTCTTCGCGTCCAGATGGGTGATGTCCTCCATCATGCGGATCATCGTCGGGTCATCGTGTCCCAGCATATCGAGCTTCAGGAGGTTTTCCTCCATAGAGTGGTATTCAAAGTGGGTCGTGATGATGTCGGTGTGCACATCGTCGGCCGGGTGCTGCACCGGACAGAAGTCCCAGATCTCGTTTTCCTGCGGGATGACGACCAGACCGCCGGGGTGCTGCCCCGTCGTCCGCCGCACGTCCACGCAACCCGCCGCAAGACGGTTCTCCTCCGCGCGCGTGACCTCAAGGTTGCGCTCGGCAAGGTATTTCTTCACATAGCCGTAGGCCGTCTTTTCCCCGACGGTGCCGATCGTTCCGGCGCGGAAGACGTGGCTCGCACCGAACATCTCGATGCAGTACTGATGGGCGCGCGACTGGTATTCGCCGGAGAAATTCAGGTCGATATCCGGCACCTTGTCGCCGCCGAACCCAAGGAAGGTCTCAAATGGGATGTTAAAGCCGTCCTTCTCCAGCACGGCGCCGCACTGCGGGCAGACGGCGTCCGGCAGATCGGCACCGCAGTTGACGTCCTCCGGCACTTCAAAGGAGCAATACTGACACTTCGGGCAGCGGTAATGCGCGGGCAGCGAGTTTACCTCGGTGATGCCGGAGAGGAAAGCAACGAGCGACGAGCCGACCGAGCCACGCGAACCGACCAGATAGCCGTTTTCAAGCGAGTTCTGCACCAGCTTCTGCGCGGACATATAGATCACGTCGTAGTGACAGGTGATGATGTCGTTCATCTCCGTCTCCACGCGGTCGCAGATCCGCTTCGGCGGGTGCTCGCCGTAGAGTCGGTGCAGCTTGCCGTAGACCAGCGACTTCAGGTCTTCCACGGAGTTTTCGATCTTCGGCGCGAAGAGGTTGTGCGGCACCGGCCGCACCGTATCGCACTGATCGGCAATGTAGTTCGGGTTGGTCACGACGACCTCAAAGGCCTTTTCCGCGCCGAGGTAGGAAAACTCCTTCAGCATCTCATCGGTCGTGCGGAAATAGAGGGGGTTCTCCCGATCGCAATCGGAAAAGCCCTTCGACGCCAGCAAAATACGGCGGTAGATCTCGTCCTCCGGATTGAGGAAATGGACGTCGCCGGTCGCGCAGACGGGCTTGCCCAACTCCTCGCCCAGCTGCACCACGATCCGGTTAAACTCGCGCAGCTCTTCCTCGCTCTGCACCGTGCCGTCGAGCAGCATAAAGCGGTTGTTGCTGATCGGCTGGATTTCGAGGAAGTCATAAAAGGAGGCAATGCGTTTTAGCTCCGCGTGGCTCTTGTGGTTGATGATCGCCTGAAACAGCTCGCCCGCCTCGCAGGCAGAGCCGATGATCAGACCCTCGCGGTAGCGCAGCAGCTCCGATTTCGGCATACGCGGGGAGCGCTTGAAGTATTTCAGGTGCGCATCGGAAATGATGTGGTAGAGGTTTCTCAGGCCGGTCTGGTTTTTTGCAAAGACGATGATGTGCCGCAGACGGCGGTCACTGATATGGCTGCCGGAGCGCAGGGTCTGCATCAGGTCATTGACCTGACCGAGCCGCTGCAAGCCGCGCTCTTCCAGCATTTTTGCAAAGCGCAGGTAGAGATAGCCGCAGGTGAGCGCGTCGTCCGAGGCGCGGTGATGGTTAAATTCCGGCAGGCTCAGCGCGTCGGCGACGATGTTGAGCTTGAATTTTTGCAGATGCGGCATCAGATTCTGCGCAAGGATGAGCGTGTCGATATAGGTCGGGGAAAAATCAAGGCCGAGCTGCTGCGCCGCCGCCATGAGGAAGCCCACGTCGAAGTCGGCATTGTGCGCGACCAGCGGCCGGTCGCCGCAGAAGCGCAGAAAGGCGGGCAGCGCCTCGGAAATATCCGGCGCACCCTTGAGCATGGCGTCGGTAATACCGGTCAGCTCGACGATCTTCTGCGCCAAGGGGCGCTTCGGATCAACAAAGGTCTGGAAGGTGTCGACCGCCTGACCGTCGCGCAGGATGACCGCGCCGATCTCCGTGATCACGTCCTTCGCGGCGGAAAGGCCGGTCGTTTCGAGGTCAAAGGCCACAAATTCGCCGTCAAGCGGCATATCCTGCGTCCCGTGCACCGCAATGCGGTCGTCCACGTCGTTTACATAATATCCCTCGCAGCCGTAGAGGATCTTAATATCCAGCGGCGGCTTGCCCTTGGGGGTCAGGGCGTGCAGCGCCTCGGGGAAAGCGGAGGCGACGCCGTGATCTGTGATCGCGATCGCCTTGTGTCCCCAGCGCGCCGCCGTCTGCACCGCGTCGGACGCCTTGGTCAGCGCGTCCATCATGGACATGGTGGTGTGCAGATGCAGCTCCACGCGCTTATGCTCGGCCGTGTCCTCGCGCATCGGCGTCTTCTCACGTGCGATGGAATAGGGGCGGATCACGACCTCCTTGCTGTAGTTGTCGTAGTCCACCTTGCCCTGCACGCGCACCCACGCGCCTGCCTTCTTGATCTGGTCGGTGATGGGCTTGGCCGTGTCGCCCTTAAAATAATCGCTGACACGGATGGAGCCGGTAAAATCGGTCAGGTCAAAGTTGACCACCGTCGCGGCCGTCTTGTTGATGTCCCGATGATCCACGGCAAAGATCTTGCCGTGCACCACCACGCGCGCGCCCTGCATATCCATGGATATCTCGGACAGGGGCGTCAGCTCTCCGCGGATGGGCTTACCGTAGATCATCTGCGGGTCGGCCGGTCGGGCAGGCGTCTCGGCGGATGCAGGCGCGCCTGCGGCGGGCGCAGGCATTGCCCGCACCGCCTCGGCGCGCATCTGTTCGGTCTTTTCAAAGAGCGACTGCGTCTCGTCAAAGCCGCCGACGACGGAAAACGTCGTGCGGACGCCGAAGGTCTCCTCAAGGTAGCGCTGCGCAAGGTGCAGGTGCGGCTTCACCGTCTCCACGCCGTTTGCGCGCAGCAGCAGGCGGCTCTCCCCCTCCGCAAGCTCCCAGCGGCAGCCGGCAAGCGTCGCGGCAAGGGGCGAATGGGCGGAGATTAGCAGCCGCTCCAGCGCCGCCGGTTCGCACTGCGTAAGCAGCGCAGCGGCATAGCGCGGCTTCAGGTACGCCCGCTTCAGGCCGTAGAGTGTGCAGAGCGTCTCCTCCGTCCGGCGCAGGAGCGCAAGCGGAAAATATTGCGTGCAGTACAGGTGCAGCGTGATGCTCTGCTCCTCCACGGCGATCTGCGCGTGCGTGATCGTCGTCTGCTGAAGGAGCCTGCCCAGCTCACCGTCCGGCGGATATTCGGAAAAAAGTTGAAAAAAGGGAAACTCGGTTGACATAATACGCTCCTAAAGCTGCTCGATATAGCGCAGGAGCGCGGGCAGCAGCTCGTCATAGGGCAGCTTCTCGCGCAGCTCGCCGCGCACGAAGAGAACGCCGCAGCCGTCGCCGCCCGCGATCCCGACGTCCGCCTGACGCGCCTCGCCGGGGCCGTTGACAACGCAGCCCATAACGGCGACCGTCAGGTCTTTTTTGCAATCCTTCAGCGCCTCCTCCGCCTGAGAGGCAAGGCCGATCAGGTCGATCTTCGTCCTGCCGCAGGTCGGGCAGGAGATCAGGTTGACGCCGCCGCGGCGAATCTCCGCCGCCTGCAAAATGGCCTTTGCCGCCTCGACCTCGCGCACGGGGTCTGCCGTCAGGGACACGCGGATCGTGTCGCCGATGCCCATGCACAAAAGGCCGCCGATGCCCATGGCGGATTTGATTGTGCCCATGTACTGCGTGCCGGTCTCCGTCACGCCGAGGTGCAGCGGATAGTCCGAGCGCTCGTGCATCAGCCGGTAGGCCTGCATCATCAGCGGCACGCTGCTGGACTTCATGGAAACGCAGATGTCCTCGAAGCCAAATTCCTCCAGCAGGGCAATGTGGGAAAAGGCGCTTTCCACCAACGCCTCCGGCGTCGGCCTGCCGTATTTTTCCAGCAGGTGCTTTTCCAGCGACCCGCCGTTTACACCGATGCGAATGGGGATATGGTGCGCGCGGCAGCAGTCCGCCACCGCCTTGACGCGGCACTTCTCCCCGATGTTTCCGGGGTTGATGCGGATCTTTGCCGCGCCGCCTTCGGCCGCCGCAATGGCAAGCCGATAGTCAAAATGAATGTCCGCCACGCAGGGCAGCGGTGAGCGCGCGGCAATGCGCGCAAAGGCGCGCGCCGCCTCCTCGTCTAAGACCGCCAGCCTTACAATATCGCAGCCTGCCTGACGCAGCGCTTCGATCTGCTCTAAGCACCCCTCGACATCCGTATTGGGGCGGTTGAGCATGGACTGGATGGACACGGGGGCGCCGCCGCCGATCTTGACGCCGCCGACGTTGATCTGTCTTGTCATATCAGCCTCCGAAAACATGAATTACATCCTTCAGTGCGACAAGCGCCATCAGCGCAAGCAGCAGCACCAAGAACGCCGCGTGCAGATAGCCCTCGTATTTGGGGTTGATCTTGCGGCGCAGAATCTTTTCCAGCAGTGCCGACAGCAGCATACAGGCGATGCGGCCGCCGTCGAGCGCGGGAATGGGAAGCAGGTTCATCACGGCAAGGTTGATCGCGATAAACGAGAAGAAATAGAGCACGTTCAGCAGTCCCATGCCGACGCTCTCCGCCTTGGCGCCGGTCTCGGCGATGCTCTCGACGATCATGACGGGGCCGCCGATGTCCTTGATGCTTGCCTTGCCGCGGAAGAGATCCTGAAGCCCCAGCCGCACCAGCCGCGCAAAGTCGACGCTCAGATTCCAAGAGTAGGACAAGACGCTGCTCACACTTGGCTCCGCGTCGACGATATAAAAGGTATAGGCCTGATAGTCCTTTCCCTCCTTGTTTTGGAAGGTGTGCAGGCTCAGATCGGCATCGTTTAACGTGACCTTCTTCCCGTCGCGCACCACCACGACGTCATAGGAGTCCTTCGGCGTGCGATCCATCATCAAAAACAGGTCGTTGAGGATATAGATCCGCTCCCCGTCGATGGAATACAGCTCGTCGCCCGCCTGAAAGTCGCTTGCGACCGCCGCACTGCGCTGCCCCGTGATGGTCTTGGCCGGCAGGCCGTCCTTGTAGCACAGCGAGGTAAACAGCACGGCCAAAAGCACGCCGAAGACAAAGTTCATCGCGGCACCCGCCGCAAGGATGATCAGCCGCTTCCAGAGCTTCGCCTTGCCGAAGGCGCGGGGATTATCGCTCTGGCCGTCCTCCCCTTCCATGGCGCAGTAGCCGCCGATGGGGATCAGGCGCAGCGCATAGAGCGTTTCGCCCTTCTGCTTTTTCCAGAGGGCAGGCCCCATAAAGAGAGAGAACTCGTTGACCTGCACGCCGGAGAGCTTCGCGGCGACAAAATGCCCCAGCTCATGGACGAAGATCAGAACGCTGAACATCAGGATCGCAAGCAGGATATAAAGGACAATCACAAATTACACCTCACACAAGTGCCGTAACCACACGCCTTGCCTCGGCGTCGGTACGCAAGATCTCATTTAGGTCGGGGGTCGGGAGGAATGGCAGGCGCTCCATCGCTGCGCCGACAAGGCGCGGGATGTCGTAAAAGCCGATCTCGCCGCGCAGGAACATCGCCACGGCCGCCTCATTTGCGCCGTTGAGCACGGTGCAGAGGCTGCCGCCGCGCTCTGCCGCCTGCCGCGCCAGCGTCAGGCAGGGAAAGGCCGTCTCGTCCGGACGGTCAAAGGTCAGTGCGCCGCACCGGAGCAGATCCAGCGGCTGCGCCGGATTTTCGCTGCGATAGGGGTAGGTCAGCGCCAGACGGATCGGCACGCGCATATCCGGCACGCCGAGCTGCGCGAGCATCGCGCCGTCGCAAAACTCCACGAGGGAATGGACGATGCTCTGGCGGTGGATGACCGCCTCGACCTTCTGCGCCGGAAGATCGTACAGGCGCATCGCCTCGATCAGCTCCAGCCCCTTGTTCATTAGTGTAGCACAGTCGATGGTGATTTTTTCACCCATCTTCCAATTCGGATGCCGCAGCGCGTCCGCCTTCGTCACGTCCTCCAGCTCCCGACACGTCTTGCCGTAGAAGGGGCCGCCGGAGCAGGTCAGGATCAGCCGCCGGATCTCGCCCCGATCGCGGCAGCCCATCAAACATTGGAAAATGGCCGAGTGCTCCGAGTCCACGGGGATGATCTGCGCGCCGAACTGACGCGCCTGCGCCATGACAAGCTCACCGCCGCAAACCAGCGTCTCCTTGTTTGCAAGGGCGATGCGCTTCTTTTTCTCGATCGCGGCAAGTGTCGGCCGCAGGCCGAGCATACCGACCACGGCCGTTACCACCGTGTCCGCTTCGTCCAGCCGCGCCGCCTCGATCAGGCCGTCCATGCCGGAACGGACGCGGATCTTCTGTCCAACCAGTTCGTTTTCCAGCTCCCGCGCCGCCTGCTCCGTCGCCATAACGGCAAGCGCCGGCCGGAAGCGGCGGCACTGCTGCACCATGCGCTCGACGTTCGTCCCCGCCGTCAGCGCCGCCACACGCACCTGCGGCATCTGCTCGACGACCTCTAAGGTCTGCCTGCCGATGGAGCCGGTGCTACCGAGGATCGTCAGATACTCCGTCATTTTAACGCACCGCAAACGGGATGAGCAGGATGAGGATCTCCGCGACGGGCGCGCAGATCATGGTGCTGTCGAACCGGTCGAGGATACCGCCGTGCCCCGGGATGAGGTTGCCGTAATCCTTCAGGCCGACCTGCCGCTTGACCACGGAGAGTGTCAGGTCGCCCAGCATGGAGCCGAGCGCGCCGACGACGCCGTAGATTGCGGCATAGAAATAGTTCACCTCGGCAAAGCCGAAGCAACGCTTGAGCAGGAAGGTGTAGAGGATCATGCCCAGAATGTTCACGATCACGCCGCCGACCGCACCCTCCACGGTCTTCTTCGGGCTGACGACGGGCGCGAGTTTATGCTTTCCGAAGGCTCTGCCCACGAAATAAGCGCCGCTGTCTGCCACCATGGAGATCAGGAACGCCACGAGAATGTAGTACTTTCCGCCCTCCATGCAGCGCAGGCGCACCAGCGCGCCGATGAGGAAGGGATAGATCACGCCCGAAAACAGAGCAACGCACACCGCCGAGAAGCGCAGCTTCGTATGCCCCGCCAGAAGCTCGCAGAACAGCAGCGACGAGAACACGAACAGGCCGATCAGCGCGCTGAGCCAGAGCGTGCGCGCAGAGGCGGTCGAGCGCATGCACGACCAAAGCACCGTCGCCGCCGCCATCAGCACGCTATAGGCCAGAATGCGGCGATGACGCAATATTCCCGTGCGCCACAGCATCTCATAGGCCGCGACGGCACAGGCAAGCGCAAACAGGATCGCCGTGGCGAGCGGCGGCAACAGCAGAACGACCGCCAAAAGCAGGGGAAGCCCCACGGCGGCGGCAAGGATTCGAGTCAGCATTATTTTGCACCTCCGAAGCGGCGGTTGCGGCTCTGATAGGCCGCGATCGCCTTTTCCAGCTCCTCCGCGCCGAAATCCGGCCAGAGGACGTCAGTAAAATAGTATTCGGCATACGCCGACTGCCATAACAGGAAATTGGAAACGCGAAGCTCCCCGCCCGGGCGGATGACAAGCTCCGGATCCGGCACGCCCGCCGAATAGAGATAGCCGGAGAACTTCTCCTCCGTCAGCTCCTCCGGCCTGCACGCGCCGCTGATGCACTCGCCGGCAAAGCGGCGCGCCGCGCGGACGATCTCGTCCCGACCGCCGTAATTGAGGCAGAAGTTGACCTGCACGCCTTCATATTGCGCCGAGCGCTCCTGCGCGACCTGCACCTCCTGCCGCAGCTCGGGCGAAAGGCGGGACATATCGCCGAAGAAGCAGAACCGCACGCGGTTTTTGTCCATGTCGGCGATCGCCTCGCGCAGATAGCGCTCCAGCAGCTCCATGATGGCGTCGACCTCTTTCTCGGAGCGTTTCCAGTTCTCCGTGGAAAAGGCATAGACCGTCAGATATTTCAGGCCGATGGACTTGGCATAATTTGCCACCGTCCGAAAGGCCTCCGCGCCGAAGCGATGCCCCACCTGACGGGGAAGGCCGCGCTTTTTTGCCCAGCGGCCGTTTCCGTCCATCACGATCGCAATATGCGTCGGCAGTGCGCGCTGCGGCGCGGTTTTTTTCTTGCGAAACAGCATAGATACCCCTTCAAAGCAGGAGGGAACCCTCCGGTTCCCTCCTCAGCCAGTCTGTCGTATTACAGCTCCATGAGCTCCTTTTCCTTGACGGCGCAGGCATCGTCGACCTTCTTGATATACTTGTCCGTCAGATCTTGCAGATCCTTCTCGGCCTTCTTCTGGTCGTCCTCGGTGATCTCGGAGTCCTTCTTGAGCTTCTTCACGTAGTCCATGGCATCGCGGCGGATGTTGCGCACCGCGACCTTCGCGTCCTCGCCGTACTTCTTGACCTGCTTGACCAGCTCCTTGCGGCGCTCCTCAGTCAACTGCGGGAAGACAAGGCGGATGATGCGGCCGTCATTCTGCGGGTTGATGCCCAGATCGGAGGCCTGAATGGCTTTTTCGATCTTCTTGAGCAGCGAGCCGTCCCACGGCTGGATGACCAGCGTGCGCGGATCGGGTGAAGAAATGGTGCCGACCTGTCCGACCGGCGTGTCCACGCCGTAATACTCCACGCTGATGCGGTCGAGCACGCGCGCGTTGGCGCGGCCTGCGCGGATCGCGCCGAAGTCCTCCTGAAGGATCTCCAGCGTCTTTTCCATCTTTCGGGTAAATTCCTTAAAGTCTACTGCCATGTTAAAATGCCTCCTTCACTACTGTTCCGATTTTTTCTCCCATCACGACGCGCAGGATATTCTCCGGATCCTTCAGCGCGAAGAGGATGATGGGGATGTGGTTGTCCATGGAGAGGGATGTCGCGGTGGTGTCCATGACGTTCAGGTGCCGCGCAAGCACCTCGTCATAGGTGATCTCGTCGAACTTGGTCGCCGCGGGATTTTTCACGGGGTCGTCGGAATACACGCCGTCCACGTTCTTGGCAAGCAGGATCGCATCGGCGCCGATCTCCGCCGCGCGCAGCACGGCGCCGGTATCGGTGGAGAAGAACGGGTTGCCCGTTCCGCAGCCGAAGATGACCACGCGGCCCTTTTCCAGATGACGGATCGCTCTGCCGCGAATGTACGGCTCGGCAATGCGGTTCATCTCAATGGCGGTCTGCACCCGAACGGGGACATCGCGCTGCTCCAAGCAATCCGCGATGGCAAGTGCATTGATGACCGTCGCAAGCATTCCCATCTGGTCGGCGCGTGTGCGCTCCATCCGGTCGCCGCCGTCCTTCAGGCCTCGCCAGAAGTTGCCGCCGCCAACGACAATGCCGATCTGCACACCTGCATCGACGCATTTCTTGATTACGTCGCAGACCTCGCCGATCACGTCAAAATTCAATCCTCTGTGGGCGTCGCCGGCCAGCGCCTCGCCGCTGATCTTCAGCAGCACGCGCTTATATTTCGGCTGGTTCATTGGGATACCACTCCTCATTTTCAAATCTGTTTTCCTTTATTCTATAATAATTCCGACGAATTGACAACCCGTAATTCTCGATTTCACAGAATGTTTTTATTTTTTCTTGTCTCAGCAAAAGAATTATTGTCAAAATGCACGGAAACGGCATTGCAGATTTGGCAGTTTTGATATATAATAGGAGCGATCATTTTTCACCAGAGAGGATGAAACGCTATGGCCGAGGAACTGAGCCGTATGGAAACCAAGAATTTCATCGAAGCCTTCGTGGAGGAGGATATCTCCGCAGGCGGACAGTATGAGGGAATGCAGGTACACACCCGTTTCCCGCCCGAGCCGAACGGCTATCTGCATATCGGCCACTGCAAGGCGCTGATCATCGACTTCGGCACCG
>OIYT01000979.1_pt1 | contig 22807 bp, 17 predicted proteins | sample 1588201 | NCBI WGS metagenome assembly OIYT01 (sample SAMN03283260) | human gut metagenome | biome: human-associated habitat; material: feces | host: Homo sapiens | place: USA | collected 2013
AGATCTTACCGTCGCAGTCTGCGTCGCCCCATAATATCTCCGGGGTCGGACCGGGATTTTCCCCGTTGCTGTAGAGGTTGTCGGGCAGTTCGCTGAGAGTAATGCAGTAATCGCTCTGGTAGATTTCCTTTACCTTTTCAGGATCATTGTAATCCGTACCGGATATAAAGTTTTCCTGACCGTTGTCGTACCATGTGCAGAAGTAAAGCCATGTAGCCTTTTCGGTAAGAAGATTGCCGACGCTCGGGATAGTACTGTTTTCGGTAATAGCGTTCATTTTTTTATTCTTCACATAGCCGTTTATAGACCAGTATACATTGCTGTTGCAGTCCTCGTTAGGGCCGCTGGTAAGACCGTCGTGGCGATTGTATACCGTATCGTACTTATCCCAGCCTACGATATCAACATAATCGTCGCCTGCATACCACTGAGCGGAAGCGTCAGACCATGCATAAAGATTCTGCTCCCAGATGAGATTGTGCAGACCGTACTTGTTGGTAAGCTGGTTATAGAGGTATTTCCAGAGTTCCTTATAGTCCTCAGCACCGTCCTGTGACCACCAGAACCATGCACCGGAACCGTCTATCGGATCAGAAGTCGTGCTGGGGTTGCCTTCTGCTTCGTGGAATGGTCTGAACAGGATAGGTACATTGTTGTCCTGGAGAATTTTTAACTGTTCTGCCAGATCTTCGATAGCCATATTAAGATATTCATTTTCCTTTGTGCCTGCCGTAACAGCGTTTGCTATCTTGAACTGTTTATTAGGCTTGTATGTGCATTTACTCCAATCAACGGCATCACCGGGAGTATAATTTTCAAAATCGGTGGGGATATTGATATGCCAGCAGGCAGTAGCGATACCGCCTCTGTTCTTTACCCAGTCAACAGCACGCTGAGTTGTGCCGTCGTCCCAGCCATAGAGGGGATTGTAGTTCATGAAATCAAAGCCCCTGATAGCAGGATATTCACCTGAAAGATCAGCGATCCAGTCAAATTCCTGATCATAGTATACATATGTGTAGTTGCGATTTTGTTCGCTGTAGTCATAAACCTGACCGTCCGGACCTGTGCAGTGCCAGTAGAACTCATTGCCGTCCTTGTCAGTGCCCTTGCTGTCACGGTCGATAGTATATTCAATGCCGTCGCTGTCAACGCATATATCCTTTTCTTTGTCGTATCTGATAGTAGTCTGGATAGTATGACCGCCGCCGTAGATCTCCTGCTGTCCGGAAAGGATATGCTTGCCGTAAACGCTGTGGAGATAGTTCATAAGCGACTTTGTCTCAGCTGTAGCCTTGGGGTCGCAGGGAACAGCGTCAGCTTGTGTGACATCAGGGAAAACAGCTTCCTTGACGGTAACTGTATCAACAGCGAGATATCCGTACTTGTTCAGGAAAGATATTTCGTTTACTCCTTTTTTCAGACGTACAACGCCTATGTTGACATCAGTCCATGTGTCGTAATACGGAACGGTCAGAGAATATTCAATGCCGTTGACAGCGATCGTCTGCTGACGTCCGCCTTTATCAAGTATTTGTACGCAGCGTGCGCTTACCTCGTACATTCCGTCCTCCGGAACGGTTACTTCAAAGGAAACAGCACCGCTTGTCACGTAGGTAAAGCCCTTGCCGGAATATCCCGGAAATTCCTGATTGTAGATATTTTCCCAGAGAACAGCATCCTTCATGTCCTCACCCTCGATAGTATACGGGAAAACAGTCATTTCTGTTTCCGCCGTCGATACTGTCAGATTTAATGTGCCTGTCATGGCAGCTGCCATAGCTGCGGCTGATATTGCAGCAGCAGATCTTTTAAGTTTTTTCTTCATTAAAAATTCCTCCCTGTCTGGACTGCGGATTAGCCTATTGTTCCGCAGTCCTATTACTTTAATTATATATGTTCCTGGGTGCATTGTCAAGGAAAAATAAAGATAAATATTAAAAATTTTCTCCGGAGTATTGACATTTTATTGCAGTAGGTATATAATATACCACGACATATGAAAAATGTCAGTGCAAGGCGGATATGTATGATTTATAAATTTTTTAATATTAAATAAGAGGCGTTGAGCAGAAATGGATATTTTTGAAATCTACCTTAACAGGCTTTCATCAGCAGAGGAATTATACAAAGAAACAGCAGTAAAGCTCGGTGACACTGGTATTTCTGATAGGGAATCGCTGGTATGCTCTATAAGAGAAAATTATTCTCCGGCAGAATATCACTTGTATATTTCGGATGAGAATATTCCGAACGGGACCGTTGATGAAATAAAAGGTGTTTTTGAGTCAGTAACTGAGGAGAATCAGAGTGTATCCGTAAAGGTCGTTACTGATGAATTTCTTAATCTGATTGATGAAAATGAACGTCTGACGATAAAGAGCAAGCCTCGTTCGCTGGTTCACAGGGACGGTGATCTTCATGCCGTAGTTCATGTCTGGGTAATCAAGCGCAAGGATATGGGAATATATGTCCTGCTTCAGAAAAGGTCGGATAAAAAGCTGATAAATCCCGGATGCTATGATGTTTCCGCCGCCGGACATATAACGCAGGGTGCAAATCCGAGAAGTACAGCCGTCAGGGAAGCTTATGAGGAACTTGGTCTTATTATTCCCCGTGAAAAGCTGACGCTTATAGGAACTCACAGGAACAGTTATTGTAATGAGTCTGTAAAGGACAACGAGTTTAGTGCGGTATATATCTATAAAGAGCCTGTTGATGCTGACAGTCTCACACTTTGCAGTGAAGAGGTATCCGAGGTGTGCTGGGCGGAGATAGACGAGATGCTTTCAGTGATAAAGAACGGCGGATTTCTCAATTGTATTTCCCTTGAAGAGCTTGCAATGATAAAAAAAGCTGTATTTTAGAGCATAATTATAAAGGACGGGCGGTGCTCGTCCTTTTTTGTGAATAAATTGACTTTTTTCTCTTTTCATTCGTTTTATATTCAGAGTATAAACAGAAAGGAAAGATGAATTATGAAATGTAAATCAGCATTGATCTTGTCGCTCACTGCAGTTTTTTTGGCTGTATCATGCGACAGGAAAGGTTTGGATTCCGTTACTTCGGAAAAATCTGCAATACAGAATGCAGAGGTTGTGAAATCTGATAAAACCTATCATCTCAAAGAAATGTCTTTGCCGCAAAAAACAGGGGATGTTCTTTCAGCAGCACCGCTGAACAGCGGAAAATATATGGTTGCTTTCAGAAGTATTGAAAATGTTGTCCCCGGATTTTACACTGCAAATGCAGATTTTTCAGAGTACACATTGTGTGATACAGGAATAGAATTCCGTGAAAATGCAGAGATCAGCGTCCGGTTTGCCTGTGCCGCCGACGGAACTCTGTATGCCGCAGTAACGGAAATCACTCACGGCGGCATACCTCCGTATAATTATCTTGCTCCGGAGCAGAATGCCGATGATTTTGACAGGGATACCTATGAATCAAATTCGGAATATTATCACTTCGTGTACAGATTTTCCGATAACGGGGAAGCAGTATCAAAAACGGAAATAACCGGAATTGACGATTATGAGATAAGTGATCTAACAGTCTGCAGCGGAAAATTTTATCTTTACTGCGGCGGAATGATGTACACCGCTGATGAAACTTCCGGACAGGCTGAGGAATATCAGCTTTCGGACGGTGTTGCCGGAGGTATCGGCGTTACTTCCGGAGACGAGCTGGTCTGCGGAGTTTATGACGGAAATGATACGGGACTTATGGCTGGGGATAAGATGTTCTCGGTTTCATATTCCGGAGAGCCTGTTTCGCATATTTCTTCCGGAGGAAATGAATTTGATTTTGTGTTTGCAGGAAAAACCGGAATCTACGGCCTTAGCGGAGATACATTGACGGAAATCGCCGTAAATGTCAATCTTGGCATAGATGAGGGAGCGGCAGCGGATATATTTCCTACAGAAAAAGGTTATATTCTCCGGATCTTCAACCGGATTTCCATGTGCCACAGCCTTTATCTCCTTACGGATATACCGGAGGAAGACGCTCCGCAAGAGCCTGTGACCCTTAAACTGGGGGTACTTTATCAGACAGAAGATTTTTCAAGTCATGTTGCATCATTTAACAGATCGGGTAAAAATATCATTATAGAGCCGGTTTATTATAGCGAGTATGATGTTTATGATAAAGGAAAAAAAGAATATGTCAGCAGAGGAACAGACCGGTTCGCTATGGATATTATTTCAGGTGATGCTCCAGATCTGGCAGTGTTTATGAATACGTCCTTTGATCTGAAAGGAAAAGGGGCATTTGTGGATATGTACGGTCTTATGGATGAAGAACTCAGCCGTGATATGTTTATGCCGAATGTCCTTGAAGCGTGTGAGTATGAGGGAAAGCTCTATTCTTTGCCAACGTCTTTTACCGTGCGTTCAATGGCGGTAAAAACTAAGTTTTCAGGCGTGGAGAATCAGACTTTTGATGATATGCTTGCGGTTGTGGAAAATGCTCCTGCCGGGATTGCTGTTCAGAACTGCGCTTCAAAAACGAATGTTCTGACGGATTATCTGTCGTATTCGGATTATGCCGTTTCCTGCAAGGACGGGAAATTCAGCGTAAATACCGGAAATATGGAAAAACTTCTTGAATTCTGCAACCGTTTTCCTGAGAGAGAAAGCGGAGAGTGGTATGATGCCGGACGTGACGAGGTGCTTTTCAGCGAATTTGCAGCGGAGAGATTTTCGGATTTCAGAACATTTTATGATATGCTCGCAGAACCGGTGACGTTTGCAGGATATCCCTCGGAAAATGCCGAGGGCGGCGTGATATCCATGAGCTGCAATGTAGCTGTAATGGAAAAATGCAGCGATAAGGATGCGGCATGGGAGTTTGTCAAATCCATGTACATCGGTGATAATTCAGGTCTTGCAATGGGCATAAATATGGGACTTCCCATACTGAACGAGGATTTTCAGCAGCTTGCGGAAATGGCGGAAAGCAGCGGAAGTTTCACGGATGAAGAGCTTGAACAGGCAATCGGCGTGATAAAGAATGCCGTGCGTCCTGCCGGTGTTCTGCCGAATGATCTTTATGTTATTATTCTGGAAGAAGCGCAGCCGTATTTTGCAGGAGAATGCACTGCGGAGGAAGCGGCATCGTATATCCGGAACAGGACGGATATTTACATCAGCGAAAATGAATAAAACATTGCGGCAGCATCCTTTCCGGATGATGCCGCTTTTTGTATGAATTTTGTCATAACAGCTTGACTAAAAACGATAAATATGGTATAGTTATATGTATGAATATTATAGCAATACCGCACGGATTGTGCAGTGATGCTTTTTGAAAAGAGGTAATGATAAATGGGTATGGTTTATTGTACAAACTGCGGCGCATCCATGACTGATGACAGTTTATTCTGCATGGAATGCGGAGCAAGACTTGATGCCGCAGCTCCGGCATCCACAACTGCGGATATGTCCGGAACGGACAGCGCTCCGGCAGGCAGGATATGTTCATTCTGCGGCGCTGCTATGGATGACGACGCCTGTTTCTGCTGCGTATGCGGAAACAGGTATGAAGAACCTGCATCGTTCGTTCCGGCACCGGAAAAGCCTGATGATACCGCAGTACCGCATACACCGCCTGTACTGCCGGTATCCGTACCGTATCCTGCGGCATCAGAAAAGGTATGTCCCGCCTGCGGTGCACCGTATGACGATGATTCAAAATTCTGCGCAAACTGCGGACGGTTATTCGAGGAGATACTTCGCAGATGTCCGAAGTGCAATGCAATCGTATCTCCGGGCAGCGACATCTGTTCGCTGTGCGGCAATCCTGTTGATTACGAAAAAAACGTGTCCGAACCGACATCCGGCAAAGCACCGGAATCCGTACCGGCAGCAGAACCGGAACCGGTATCTTCTGGTCCAAATGTCGGCATAACAGAAAAAGAACTCAGAGCGGCAGAGAAAAATTTCCACAAGCCGCCGAAGCTTTGATATTGGAGGTATATTATGCAGCAGGGAAATCTTGGTCAGATGACCTATACCGTAGATCTTGTTTTCTGTATAGATGCAACAGGAAGCATGAATCCCGTACTTAACATTGTAAAAGAAAATGCTTTGAGCTTTTACACCGATCTTATGAATGCGCTAAACGCAAAAGGCAAGCGTGTGGAATCCGTAAGGATAAGGGTAATAGCTTTCCGTGATTATCTGGAGGATATGGACGATGCTATGCTTGTTACCGATTTCTTTACGCTCCCGGAAGATACCGAGGAATTTACCGATACGGTAAAGGGAATCAGGGCTTTCGGCGGCGGAGATATTCCCGAAGATGCTCTTGAAGCTCTTGGATACGCTATCCGCTCGGACTGGAGCACAACAGGAACAAAAAGACGTCAGATAATCGTTCTCTGGTCTGATGCACCTCCGCATCCGCTCGGATTCGGAAAAGAATCGGAGAATTACCCCAAGGGCATGGCAGCTGATTTCAAGGAACTTACCGACTGGTGGGAAAACGAGCAGAACGGATATGTAAACCGCCGTGCCAAGAGACTTATCCTTTATACGCCGGCAGGAAAAGAACCCGGCAGCTATGATCCTGAGTCTGAATATCCGTGGGATAATATCGTGAATAACTGGAATAATGTCATTCATTTTCCGTCGGTTGCAGGAGGCGGACTCAAGGAGATACAGTATCAGGAAATAATAAGTGCAATCGTACAGAGTATATAATAAAGGCAACGCCGCCGCTGCCTGCATAATGATGCGGAGCGGCGGCAGACCGTGTGATACAGAGGAGACAAGATGAATCTTTCAACTATTAAACCATTTTTTATTCAGTCAGAAGCCATTCAGGACTGCGGTGAGGATTCCGGATTTGTCGGAAACTATGAAAACGGACTTGTTGTCACAGGCGTTTTTGACGGCTGCGGAGGTATCGGCGGAAAAAGATATCCCGAAGTAAACGGCAGAACCGGAGCTTATATAGGTTCTCAGACTGCTGCATTTGCGGCAGATACATTCTTTAAGAAATTCGGAGAAAAATTCAGGAAAGTTAAAAATCAGAATGAACAGCTTCAGCTTTTCCGGCAGCTTCAGGAGAATATTTCCGGAAAGCTTGCAAACGTAAAAAAGAAGCTTGCACAGAACGGCGGAGTGCAAGTAGGGGGGAGTCTCAGCAAGAGCCTACCTACTACCGTATGCATAACTACTGCAATAAGTGCAGACGAAATAACTTTATGCAATTTTCTCTGGGCAGGCGATTCAAGAGGATATATCCTTGACGATAACGGACTTTGTCAGATCACAGTTGATGATATTGATAAAAACAGTGACGATGCTTTTCTTAATCTCAGAGAGGACGGCATTCTGACAAATGTTGCCAATGGCGACCGTACCTTTACTCTTCATAATGAATTATTATTTATAAAAAATGATGATTCACAGAAAAGCTCAAAGCCGTTTATGATTATTAATGCAACAGACGGCTGTTTTGCATATTTTCTTACTCCTATGGATTTTGAAAATGTAATACTCCGCACAATGATAGAAGCTTCAACTCCTGCGCAGTGGATGAATCATCTTAAAAAAGAAATAAAAACGGTGACGGGAGACGATTTTACGCTTGCCGTTTCATGCTTTGGATTTGAAAGCTTTGACGACATGAAAAAATATTACAATATGCGGCAGATATATGTTCATGAGAAATATATCAGGCATCAGGACGGGGCTGACGAAGAAAAGCTGAAACAGCTCTGGGATGATTATAAGCAGTCATATTATAACATTGATCGGTTCAGGAAAATCAGATAATGGAATTGAAAAACAACATTAAAAAAAGCGGTTTTTCTCCCTACGCTGTAAACGGATTTGTTATTAGGAGTCCGCTGACTGCCAACAATGCCGGAAACTGTACATGGGGATATGCCTACAAATACGGCAGACAATTTTTTATCAAACAGTTTTTAAATCCGAAATTTCCGAAGCCGGATGCGGATATGTACGAGTCTACCCGTGCGAGAATGGTAGCGGAGTGTGAAAAATGGTACAGTGCTCATTCGAGGGTATATAAGGCGATACTTGAATGCGGAGGAAGCAATATTGTAAATCCGCTGGACTTTTTCAACTATGAGAACACATACTATCTGGTCACGGAAAAAATAAATTCATGCGGCGTAAGCTTTATGGATATCTATAAGAAATCCGAAGAGCAGAAGCAGGTGATTATGAAGATCCTTGCGTATGAGATTTCACGGCTGGCAGAAAAAAAGGTGATCCATTCCGATCTGAAACCGGAAAATCTGATCCTCAAGGAAACCGTAAACGGATTTTTTACTGTAAAAATAATTGACTTTGATGCCGGCTTTCTTGAAAACGAACCGCCTGAACCTGACGATCTCACAGGCGATCAGGTATATTTTTCGCCGGAAATGATACTCTATATGAACGAGGAGGAAGTGACTGTAACTCCGAAATCGGACGTGTTTGCTCTTGGTGTGCTGTTTCACATAATTCTTAGCGGAAAAATGCCCGGATACGACGAAAAATATGACTGTATCGGACTTGCTGTTCTTAACGGCGATGAACCGCAGATGTCCGGTTATATTGACGAGTATACGAAGAATATTATAAAAGATATGCTCAGTGCCGATCCTGAAAAGCGTCCGGATGCATTTGAGGTATTCCTCCGGCTTGGCGGAAAGAAACCGGAATCGTCTGCCGGAAGTGCTGTAAAGACAGCTGCGGAGAAATCCGGTTCGAGAGTTACAAGCAGCGGTCTGGTGATAAATATGAAAAAAAGCAGCAGCGGTAAATGACGAAATATGAAAACGAGGATGCAATATGTGGAAATGTGTGAAGTGTGAAATGAATAATCCCGACAGTTCGGGAAGCTGTTTCATATGCGGTACTGAAAAATCATATTCACTGCGCCTTGCAGAGGAAATGAAAAAAACTGCGGACTTTGTAAAAGAAGAGCCTGTAATACATACAAAACCGGAGGAGGACAAGAAAAGCGCAGAGAGATCTTCCGGTGCAGCAGAAACAGTAAAGGATGATATATTCGGGGATGCCGTTCATGCATACGCTGATGATACATACACGGAAAAGGATTCTGCTCCGGAAATAAAAAGCAGTTCTCCCGAAATGCGAAGCCGTGAAGAAGATGAATATTTCCTCTACGAACTTGAAAGAGAAAAGCGGGAAAAAGGATCGAAGAAGATCAAAGAAACCGTACTTGTAATTGTTCTGATTATTCTTGTTTTTTCAATTTTTATTGGAATATATGAAAGCACCAGCGGTCCCGAACCCGAAACAGCCGAGCCTGCCGTATATATCACCGAAGAGTCAGACGAAACCGACACAGAGACAACAAATGAAAAGAAATATATAATTATAAAGGATGTGTAGAAATGTTTTGCATTAAATGCGGAAAGAAACTTGAAACTTCCGGAATTTGCCGGTTCTGCGGCAAAGAAAATAATGTTTTGAGCGAACACAATTATTTCAGGTCGCCTGAGATTGAAAAGCTGTTCCGTGATGATGAAGATTTTCTGCTTGTGAAAGAAATGCTGTCTTCGCAAAAGAATACGCAGCAGGAAAGCAGGCAGATAAAAGAACAGACAAATCAGAAGCAGACTGCCGATTCCGTTCCGGATGCTGTAAAACCGCAGACGGATAAATCGCCTGATTTATCCGGTACAGCCGAAGCGGAAAGAAAAGATCCGGTTACGCCGATGCCTGCATCATCTGTTCCGCAGCAGAAGCAGAGTGTTCCGGATATTCTTTCAAAGAAAACTCCGGGAACGGGAAGTCTGTCTTACGGCAGGAAATCGTCCGGCAAACGTTGGATCATTGCTGTCTGTGCTGTTCTTGTTGTGGCTTTGACAGTGTCAGTAACGGGAATAGCTTTGTCGAAGAAAAAGGATAAAAATTCCGGGAAAGATTCGTCCGTATCTTCGTCCGACATCGGGCACGGCGATAAAGAACCGACAACTGTTTCCGGTGAAGTTCCGGCAGAAACGGAAACAACGTCAGAGACCGGAACTTCGGAAAGTACGCCGTCACCTTCGGAAACGACTGCTGCTCCGGAGACGACTACAGAGCCTGCTCAGGAGAAAGGGCCGATAAATGTCGGCGTTATTTCTGCTTACTCATCCGGAAATGATATCGTCAATGATATGAGAAACAGTTTGTTTACGGAATCAAATGGTTTTGTCTGCAACGAACTGAATATAGCTGACGGGGAAATTGATACTCAGAATTATGATATGATAGTTCTGCCTGCGCCTGCTGCGGATCTACCGGATGAACAGATAAATAAGCTGAAAAAATTCCTTGAAAATGATAATAAAAATTTTCTGTACATACCGTCAATGAATAATGTTGAAACGGCAAATATAAATAAGCTGCTTGAAGAATGGAGTATGAAAGTCAATTATGAAGGGTATATATATAATGCAGGTGACGGATGTTATTCAAAATCTGTGAATACTGATTGGTATGGAGATCAGTATTGCATGAAACTTTCAGTTAAAGATAAATCATTGACAGGTGAATCTGATTATGGTTCAAAAGATATTAACTCGCCGATGACTAAGGAGATCACAATTGATGACGGCAGCAAAAACGCAAAAAAATTGCTTGATGCTCCCGAGCAGTCAAAGATCGCTAAAGATGGAAAGACAGAGGACGCAGAAAGCGGATGTGCTGCTGCTATATCTTCATCTGATAAAGGAAACACTCATGTCATCGTATTCGGCAGCAGCGAGATGTTCAGTGACGATTACATCAACAATGAAGATTACGCTAATAAAGATGTCATTCTGGGCATACTGAAAACGGCTGCCGGCAGGGAGATCAGTTCCGGTGAACCGGAGAATCAATCATGAGAGAATGTGTATAAAATGAAAAAAATCGTAACGATACAGGATATATCCTGTTTCGGAAAATGTTCGCTCACCGTAGCTTTGCCGATAATTTCCTCTATGGGAATAGAGACAGCCGTCATTCCAACGGCTGTGCTTTCAACTCATACGGGCGGATTTACGGGATACACCTTTCGTGACCTGACGGAAGATATACCAAAGATCGCAGAGCACTGGAAAAGTCTCGGTCTTGGTTTTTCCGGAATATACACCGGATATCTTGGTTCAAAGGAGCAGATAAGCATAGTTTCGGATTTTTTCGATGATTTCGGCACTGCCGATAACTTTATTGCCGTAGATCCCGCTATGGCTGATTTCGGCAGACTGTATGCCGGATTTAACGAAGATTTTGTTTCCGCAATGGCAGAACTTTGCGGCAAAGCCGATTATATCCTGCCGAACATGACAGAGGCATCCATGCTGCTTGGAATTCCCTACAGGGAGAGCTATGACAGACAGTATGCCGAAGAAATTCTGCGCCGGCTTGCCGGACTCGGATGTCCCACGCCTGTTCTGACGGGAGTTGGTTTCGGTGACGGAAAAGAGGGCGCAGCAGCCTATGATTCGTCAAACGATAAGTTTTATTATTCTTTCAGGGAGCATATGAACTGTAGGTGTCACGGTACAGGTGATATTTTCGCAAGCGTTTTCACGGGAGCAGCTGCTCTTGGAAAACCGCTGTATCAGGCACTTGATATTTCCGTGAATTATACGGCTGACTGTATCGAAAAGACCTTTCCTGAAAAGGATGAAATGTGGTACGGCAGCGCATTTGAACTTTGTATTGATAAACTTCTTGAATACATAAGATAAGCATTTCCCCTGCACCGGATTGCGGTGTAGGGGATTTGTCGTATTTTTCCATGTTTACTGTATATAAAATATGCCAATAATAGAAATATCATCATTTAGGAGATATTGCAATGGCATATAACAAAGTTATAATAGCAGGCATAAATACATCGGAACTTACGGTGCTAAAGGAAAGCGAAAAGATAGAACTGCTGAAAGAGATAAAGGCTACCGGCAGCAAGGAAGCACGGGACAAGCTTATAAAAGGCAATCTGCGGCTTGTGCTCAGTGTAATTCAAAGATTTGCAGGGAGAGGAGAAGACATTGACGATCTTTTCCAGATAGGCGTGGTAGGACTTATCAAGGCGATAAATAATTTTGATCTCACCAAGGAAGTGCGGTTTTCGACCTACTGCGTTCCGATGATAAGCGGCGAACTCCGGCGGCATCTCAGGGATTACAGCCACGTAAAAGTAAGCCGTTCTCTCCGTGATCTTGCGTACAAGGCAATTCAGGCGAAAGAACGGCTTATGATAAAGCTCCAGAGAGAGCCTAATATGGATGAGATAGCAGCCGAAACAGGTGAAAAGCGTTCGGATATCGTTATTGCTCTTGAGAGCATAAGTGATCCTGTTTCGCTGTACGAGCCGGTTTATTCAGACTCGGAAGATACGGTTTATATCATGGATCAGATAGGCGACCGCAACGATGTTGAAAGCAAAATGGATGAAATTTCAATTCGTGATGCAATAAAGAATCTGGGAGAGCGTGAAAGAAATATTCTTTATCTGCGGTTTTTGAAAGGAAAAACGCAGGTTGAAGTTGCAAACGAGATAGGGATCTCGCAGGCGCAGGTGTCACGTCTTGAAAAGGGAGCTATTTCACGGATAAAGGAGAGTGTCTGAATATCAGCTTTTTTCACTGAGCAGGAGAGATGCACGGTTCTGTATCATATCGGCAGCTTCTTTTGCGGAGCATTCTCCGCTGAAGTATGAGCCTGCCTCTTCCATGCATATATCGTAAATATCAGGATCCATAACGCCGTATATCGTATCGCAGCCGAGAATATATTCTGCAACCATGTCACGCTGTTCCTGAGTAAGGGGGTAATATTCAGCACCGTCGTCCTCTATGGAGTCTACAGGGTTGCCCATAGGGTCGGTTAAATGCATTGTGCTGTCCATTTGTTTTTCAAAGGCAGATTTAAGCACAGGGTCACCGTATGCCCCGTCGTTTCCCTGATATTCTTTGCTGAAATAAGTGCGCAGAAATTCCCATGCACCTTCTTTGTCAGGGCAGGTATTGGATATTGCGTAATATGTTTCAAAGGAAAGTTTGCCGCCTTTGCCGCTGTCTGAGGGATATCCGACCATAGTTATATCATCTCTTGCCTGAACGTAGCGTGTGTAGCTGTATCCGGAAGGTGACATTGCTCTTACAAGAGATCTGTCCTGGCTCCATGCCATAAACTGATCGTAGTAATATTGCTGTAAAGCTTCGTATTCGGTTTCTTTGTCTGGTTTTTCTATTTCATTGACAAATCTGTTGCAGAATTCAAGGAGCTTTACAAAATCGTCGCTGTCAAAGCGGCAGGTGAATTTATCGCAGTCAACGAAGTCGGTGGATGCCTGAAGAAGTTCCTTGAATTTATCTTCCTTGGTATCATAGTCATAAAGGTGATCGGCAGTTTCGGGAGCATCGTCGTAAAGTGATATCATATCGTCCAGAGTCCAGTTTTCCTTATTGCAGACGGATGTCTTTGTGGCAAGAGTAGAAATGCTGTAAGTGGGGGATATCATATAAAGGCATCCGTCTTCGGATTCAAGGGCTTTGAGGATATTGGGCATGATAGTATCACGGTTGACTTCACTGTCCTTGTCCATAAATTCATATAGATCGGCGAAAGCTCCTTTCCGGCTGAGAGATCTGATAGTGTTAAAATCACCGGTAACTATTATATCGGGAGCTTTCCCGGATACTATATCAAGCTGGAGCTGTTGCATTGCTCCATTGCCGCTGAAATCGTTTTCATCGCTGTATTGGCTGTAATCAACGAATTTGATCCTGTACTTGCTCTGACTTCTGTTGAATTTGCTGACGTAGACATCACCGCCGTTAACGCCGTAGATAGAAGCCATGGTAATGACCTGTGTATTTTCAACTTCGCTCATCGGACGTCTTGTAAGAAGAGTCAAAAACATTTCGTTGTTTTCATTGCCATAGGCGGCGTATTTTTCTTCACCGATGCAGTAAACGGATGTGGCAGTTATATCCGAATCCACCCAGTCAAGAATTTTTTCAAGAGAGCCGTCTGCTTTAAGTCCGAAAAGCGCATCATATTTCGGAACTAACAGGCGATAGCTGCCGCCTCCAGTTGTAATTGCTCCGGCAAGCTCGACAGTGCCGTCTCCGCCGATAGTGATTATGGGTTCGCTGACAGAAGGACTGTCAATATTGAAATCGTATAGCATGGTAGTCTCTCCCATATTGTCTCCGAATCCGCCTCTTACCATAAGTATAAGTTTGCCGTCCGAGTCGAAGATAAGATCTGCCCCGTAAATGATATCTTTATCTTCATCTGCCGGAGTGTAGAGTTCGGTGAGAGTGCCGTCGCTGTTCAGTGAAAGTATTGTTGAATCCATGAGACAGAACAGAGTCTTTCCCTGGTGTTCTGTAACGGATGCTAAACGAAGTTGATTGTATTCATCCACGTACATATCAAATCCGGTAACTGTCGTGCTTGATACAAGCTTGCCCTGCTGATCGTATTTACAGTAAATGTAGGAATTTTTCTGATTGGCATACGCTGATTCGTAGTCAAAGTTTTCGTCATATTCTTCAGGAGGCTTCATTCCGCCGAAGTCCATGAGAGTTATCAGTGAGCCGAATTCGCCGCTGGAAAAAATATTGTAGTTTGCGTAAGCGTTATCGGCAGTTGAAAATTCGGGCGGAAGTTCAGGTTCAATAACTTCGCAGGAAGAAAGGTCTTCGTTAAATCTATAGATGTCTGATTTTCCGTCAGCGCTGCTTCCGACTGCTATTATCTTTTTTGTATCTTTTATAAATGTGAGTCCATAGAGCCAGTCAATGCCGTCAGGAATGGAAACAGGTGTTGCTTTAAAGGAATCGCTGAGAACTTCATCGGCAGTCTGGACAGAGTGCTCTTTTGTCGTTATATCATCCGAGATCTGCGGTGAGGGAGAACTGCTGTCAGAATTCTTTTTATCTGTTTTGTTTCCGCTGCTGCAAGAGCAGACGGCAAGGCTGAATGCTGCTGCAAGTGCGGTAAAATTCCAGTATGATTTTTTCATGATATATCCTTTCTATGATGTTGATGTGTACCTTATACACAAATTATAATCTTCATCAGATATTAAGTCAATAGATTTTGCAACTATTTTGCATCTTGGTGTATGATTATTTACATTGTCTGCAATTTGTGCAAAATAGCTAAATCAATGCTGTAATAAACAGCGCATATAAGGAAATAAAAAGCTCGTATATGGACATTTCTAACAAAAATACCAAATATTCACATTTGATTATTGATTTCTTTCGGCAGAAGTGGTATAATTAAGGCATATATGAAATAGTGTGAATGGAGTGATTTTCACTTGAAAACTACTGAAAAAAATGTTAAGAAAGATACAAAGAAAAAAGTAAAAGTAATAAAGGTAAGAACCGTCAGGATGCCGGAAGATAAACCGGAGCCTGCAAATAGGGAAATAATAGATATTCCTGTGGCTGAGGAGAAGAAAATCCCCGAAAAGAAGCCGGAAGTTCCCAAGGCTGAGGAGAAGAAAATCCCCGAAAAGAAGCCGGAAGTTCCCAAGGCTGTGGAGAAGAAAATCCCAGAAAAGAAGCCGGAAGTTCCCAAGGCTGTGGAGAAGAAGATCCCCGAAAAAAAGCCGGAAATCCCAAAGGCTGAGGAGAAGAAAGTTCCCGAAAAAAAGCCGGACAAAACAAAAAAAACTGTAAAACGAACCGAAGATATAGTGACGGTCGGTGAGGATGAACTGAACGAACTTATCAAGGATGAGGATGTTGTTATTGATGACGCAAACAATATGTTCATTAATAAAAAAACAGGAACTCTTGTAAAATACATAGGAACTACAAGTGCTATTATCATTCCGGATTCTATAACGACTATAGGCAGATACGCTTTCAGGGGAAATGAGACCCTCAAAAAAATTATTCTTCCTGACAGCGTGAAAAGGATAGAAAAGTTTGCATTTTGTCATTGCTTTGCACTGGAGGAAATAGTATTTTCAAATAATCTTGAATCTATCGGCGAAAATGCATTCCTGAAATGTCAGCGTCTTAAAGAACTCAACTTCCCGCCGTCGCTGAAAGCGATAGGCAAAGGTGCTTTCGGAAGATGCAGCAGTGTTGAAAAGCTTCTTCTTCCGGCATATCTTCAGAAAATCAGTGATCTCAGCTTTTTCTCTTGCCGCCGACTGAGGAAGATTGTCATTTCCGGTTCTGTGGAATCGATAGGGTTTTCGGCATTTTCCGAGTGTTATAATCTGAAAAAAGTCATTATATCAAATTCAGTTGCGGTTATTGGGGAAAGTGCTTTCTCGTGGTGTCGTTCGTTGGAAGAGATCACGGTGCCCTCAACGGTTAAAACTGTAAGCAATTGGGCTTTTTACGGCTGTCAGAATCTTACCGACCTTAAAGTCAGCTATCATACCAGGGATATCAAGGAAGACGCTTTCTGCGGATGTGAAAATCTGTTCAACGTGCACATAATTGAGTTTGACAATGAGGATGTTTCTATGGATGAGATAAAAAAAGGAAGAAAGCAGGTTATCAAAATCCTGAAACAAGTAAACCGAAAGAGAGCCGAAAGCTATGCCCGTGAATATGGTATAAGTACGCTGTTTATATGACTTTTTGGATTTTTTTCTGTATGCCTATTGACAATTTGCTGTGAAAGTGATATTATATTAATAATAAATGCCATGACGGAGAGAAGTAATGCAGAAATTCGGTCGCAGAGAGTACGGAAAAGGTGTGAGCCGTATACCAGAGTCAGCATGAATAACACTCCTGAGCATCAAACCCAAAGGCGGTGGCGTCATTCGGCGTTCTGAGGCTTAGTAGGGGCGACGTTTTCTGTACGTTAGAGCAGACAAGAGTGACCGCACAGCGGTAATTCAGGTGGTACCACGGAAGCAATGGCGCTCCCGTCCTGTGAGAAAGCAGGATGGGAGCGCTTTTATACTGATATTAGTATTAATTTCCTGTCCTGATATTTATGAAAGGAACGATTATTAATGAAGCACACTGACATTAAATCTATTATTGGCTCAAAAGAGGAATTTATCGGCAAAACCGTTACAGTATGCGGCTGGGTGCGTACATCCAGAAATTCTAAAAGTGTTGCATTTGCCGAACTCAACGACGGAACATCACTTAAAAATATCCAGGTGGTAATTGAAAAGAATGACAGCACAGATTTCAAAGAACCACGTGTAGGTATGGCTGTCAAGGTTACCGGTACAGCAGTGGAGGGCAGAAACAATACTGTTGAGATCAACGCTGTTCCCGGCGATATTCAGATTCTCGGCGACTGTCCGACTGATTATCCTCTCCAGAAGAAGGGACATACTCTGGAATTTCTTCGTTCTATCCCGCACCTCAGAGGAAGAACGAACACTTTCAATGCCGTATGGCGTGTACGTTCTGTTCTTGCTGCTTCGCTGCACAAGTATTTTCAGAGCAATAACTACGTATATATTAACACTCCGCTTATTACCGGAAGCGACTGTGAGGGAGCAGGCGAGATGTTCCAGGTAACTACAAACGGATATACTACAGAGTACAAGAGCGAGGAAGAGTATTACTCCAATGACTTTTTCGGCAGACGTGCAGGACTTTCTGTTTCCGGACAGCTTGAGGGAGAAGTCGCAGCTATGGCAATGGGCAAGATCTATACGTTTGGTCCGAGCTTCCGTGCCGAGAACAGCAATACTCCAAAGCATCTGGCTGAATTCTGGCATATCGAGCCGGAGATTGCCTTTGCTGAGATCGACGATGTTATCGAGATTGCCGAAGATATGATAAAGTACGTTATAAGGGAACTTCTTGAAACTTGTCCTGATGAGATAGCTTTTTTTGACGCTCATTTTGAGAAGGGTCTTAAAGCACGTCTTGAGGAGCTTATCTCCCATGATTTTGGCAGAGTGACCTACACAGAGGCTATAAAACTGCTTCAGGAATCTGGCGAGGATTTTGTATATCCCGTTGAATGGGGATGCGATCTCCAGACAGAGCACGAACGCTATATATCCGAGAAAGTATTTAAGAAAGCTGTTTTCGTAACGGATTACCCCAAGGAGATAAAGTCTTTCTATATGAAGCAGAATCCAGACGGAAAGACCGTTGCGGCTGTTGATCTGCTCGTTCCCGGTGTCGGCGAGATTATCGGAGGAAGCGAAAGAGAAGCCGATTATAACAAGCTGGTTGCCGCAATGGAGGAAAGAGGAATGAATCTCAGCCTTTACAGCGACTATCTCGATCTGAGAAAGTTTGGTTCAGTACCTCACGGCGGATTTGGTCTTGGATTTGAGAGACTTATCATGTATACAACAGGAATGGCTAATATCCGTGACGTTATTCTTTATCCCAGAACGGTCGGTTCTATAAGATAATTTATTTATGAAAGGAATTATATTATGAAAAAAACATTGTCATTTATATCAGTTCTCGTACTTGTTACAGGAGCATTCGTTTCCTGCGGAGATAAGGAGGGCAAGGAAAGTTCAGAGAAAAAAGAAAAGAAATCTGATAAGGGAATTGTCGGCACATGGATACCCAGCGGAGATACTCTGGAAGAAATGGAAAAAGAGTTTGGCGGCGGTATGTCAGTGGAAAGTGCAGAGCTTGTCATTACTGAAACAGAGATGTCGATGAACGCCTCCATAAATGCGTCTGATCTGTTCTGCGTTACTGACGACGGATTTAATCTTTCCGGTCAGTCTTTTGATATGGAGTATGACGGAAAGGTGATTACAATCGTTGCAGACGGTCAGGAATTGGCAGAGTTTGCACGTGTGGACGATCCGGATGAAGATAATGTTTACGGCAAGTATAAAAACGATGAAATGTCTGATATTGCGTCAGGTGGTGAAATGATCTTTGATTTCGCTGAGAGCGGAGTTTCATATATGATCATTTACATGAAAGAGGAATACACCTACGACGAAAAAACCAGCAAGCTTACTACTACTGACGCTGACGGTGAAACAGAGGAAGTTGAATATAAGGTAGACGGTGATACGCTGACTATCACCGACGAAGAGGGAACGACCGAGACATTTTCACGTAAAGAGTAATAACTCTATAAACAAGCTTTAAAACAACAGCCGTCAATGGCGCCGGCTGCTGTATAAATTATCAAGTAAAGGAATGATACGTATGTCCAGATCACTGTACATCCCGGAGGGCTATAAGACGGCTCTCACAATCAGAGAAACACAGCACGCAATCAAGTATATCAAGGATATCTTTCAGCAGGCGCTGTCGATAGTCCTGACCCTCGACCGTGTTTCAGCTCCCCTTATCGTTAAAAAGGGCAGCGGCATCAATGACGATCTTAACGGCATTGAGCGCAAGGTAGATTTTGATATCAAGGAAATAGGCAGCGAAGCAGAAGTAGTTCAATCTCTTGCAAAGTGGAAGAGAACTGCGCTTTATCGCTACGGCTATGAGCCGGGGGAGGGAATTTATACTGATATGAATGCTATCCGCCGTGACGACGATACCGACAATACCCATTCGATCTTTGTGGATCAGTGGGACTGGGAAAAGGTCATAACACGTGAAAAACGTACTATTGATTATCTGAAAGAAACTGTCAGAAACGTGGTAAAAGCTGTTGTATATACCAAGAGAAAGGTAAGTCACAGATATCCCGTGCTTACCGATAAGATCAGCGATGAGGTATTCTTCATAACGACACAGGAACTGGAGAATATGTATCCCGATAAAACTCCCCACGAAAGGGAGCGTCTTATCACTAAAGAGCATAAGACGGTTTTCATCATGCAGATAGGCGGAAAGCTTGCAAGCGGAGAAAAGCACGACGGCAGAGCGCCCGATTACGATGACTGGTCACTTAACGGAGATATCTTCTTCTGGGATGAAGTTCTGGACAATGCTCTTGAGATTTCGTCAATGGGAATCCGTGTTGACGCTCAGTCGCTGACATCGCAGCTTAAAGAGTGCGGCGCAGAGGACAGAATGCAGTACAAGTATCACCAGATGATAGCTGACGGAACGCTGCCTCTTACTATCGGCGGCGGAATAGGACAGTCAAGACTTTGTATGCTCCTGCTTGAAAAGGCTCATATCGGTGAAGTACAATCGTCTGTATGGCCGGAAGACATGGTGGAAAAGTGTGCTGAAAACGGCATTACTCTTCTTTGATGAACGGAGATATTGCCATGAAATTTTCAAAAATGCACGGCATTGGCAACGATTATATTTATGTCAACTGCTTTGAGGAAAAAATTGACGGGCCGGAGAAAATATCCGTTATCGTAAGCGACAGACACAAGGGCATAGGTTCTGACGGTCTTGTGCTGATTATGCCGTCTGATAAGGCAGATTTTCGCATGAGGATATTCAATGCCGACGGCTCGGAGGCTATGATGTGCGGAAACGCAACACGCTGTATCGGAAAATATGTTTATGATATGGGTATGACCGATAAGACGGAGCTTTCTCTTGAAACAAATTCCGGAATAAAATATCTTGCTCTTTCCGTATCTGACGGAAAGGTTGATTCGGTTTCTGTTGATATGGGCAAGGCAATCCTGAAACCGTCTGACATCCCCGTGGACAGCGATCTTGAACTCTTTGTAGATCAGCCTGTGGAGGTTAACGGAAAGATGTACAATATCACCTGCGTTTCAATGGGAAATCCGCACGCAGTTATCTTTACGGAAGATGTTGACGGACTTGATCTTGAAAAGATCGGTCCTTCATTTGAAAATCACAAGCTGTTCCCGAATCGGATAAATACGGAGTTTATTGAAGTAATTGACGGTCATACGCTGAAAATGCGTGTCTGGGAGCGTGGCAGCGGCGAGACCTTTGCCTGCGGTACGGGAACCTGCGCCGCAGTTGTTGCAGCGGTACTCAATGGCATCTGCCCGAAAAACGAGGAAATACTCGTTCATCTGAGGGGCGGAGATCTGCGCATAATCTGGAAAAACGACGGTACAGTACTTATGGACGGCCCGGCGGAATATATCTGCGGGGGTATAGTTCCAGATGAATTTATCAACAGCAAAAAGGAGAATGTAGTATGCCGCAGTTGAATGAAAACTTTTTAAAGCTTGAAAAGAATTATCTTTTTATTAATATTGCAAAGAAAATTGCAGCTTTTAAGGAGGCAAATCCTGATGCGGATATAATCCGTATGGGTATCGGAGATGTTACTCTGCCTATTGCTCCCGTGGTTATTGAGGCAATGAAAAAGGGCTGTGATGAAATGGGCGTTAGGGAAACTTTCAGGGGCTACGAGGACAGCGGCGCAGGCTATGATTTTTTGAAAGAAGCCGTATCACGTTATTATAAGAGTTTCGGCGCTGATGTTGCTCCCGGAGAAATACGCATTAACGACGGCGCAAAGAGCGACTGCGGAAATATTGTTGATATTTTCGGCGACGATAACGTTATCCTTGTTACCGACCCGGCATATCCCGTTTATGTTGATTCCAACCTTATGAGCGGACGGAAGATAATCTATGCCAATTCCAACGAGGAGAACGGCTTTGCGGCTATGCCGGATGAAAGCGTTCATGCAGATATAATATACCTCTGTTCGCCCAACAATCCTACGGGATCGGTATATACGGCAGAGCAGCTTAAAATCTGGATTGACTATGCAAAGAAAAATAACGCCGTTATTATTTACGATTCAGCTTATGAGGCATTTATTACCGACCCGGATGTGCCCAGAAGTATATTCTGCGTTGAGGGAGCAAAGGAGTGCGCTATCGAGATGTGCTCGCTGTCCAAGACGGCAGGATTTACAGGCATGAGATGCGGATATACGGTTATTCCAGATGCTTTAAAGGTAACTGCAAGTGACGGAACCGAGGTATCTGTTTCGCAGATCTGGGGACGTAGACAGGGCAGTAAGTTCAACGGTGTTTCATATCCTGTTCAGTGTGCGGCTGCGGCAGTTTTCACCGAGGAGGGTTTAAAGCAGGTTCATGAGAACATTGCCTACTATCAGGAGAACGCAAAAATAATCGCCGGAACAATGACAAAGCTCGGCGTAAAGTTTACCGGAGGCGTGAATTCGCCGTACATCTGGTTCAAGTGTCCCGGAAATATGGGAAGCTGGGAATTTTTTGATCTCATGCTTGAAAAGATTCATGTTGTCGGTACTCCCGGCGCAGGATTCGGAAGAAACGGCGAGGGATGGTTCAGATTAACTGCATTCGGAGACAGACAGGCTAATATCGAGGCTATGAAACGGTTTGAAAAGCTGGTAAGCGGTATATAAAATATTCTTCAAAGTATAGTAAAGGAGACTGCATTTGCGGTCTCCTTTTTGTGCTATTTTACAATTATCGGCAGACGAAGTGTGTAAAACATACTGGCAACCGCAACTCAAGCCAAAGAATTGCTCAAATTTCGCGCTAACTACAGAGTTATATGTGTAAACATTAGAGTATCCATCGAAGCGTACACGATAACCTCGGTCTACGTAATTTCGCATTGTAAATGCAGGCTGTTCCCCTCCAATTACAAAGTGTCGGATTGTATATATTACTATCCGTATTTTAATTGTAACATAAATTCACAGAAAATGCAATAGGTTTTGCTGATTTTTTAAAAATTTCAAACTTGCTTTTTGCGGACAAAGTGTAAAGAATGTTTTTTGCCTGAAAACGCCATCTTTTTCAATTATGCTTCAAACCTCACAAAATGTAAAGCGTTTTCTGATTATTCTTGCTTTCATCCTTCTTGCCTGAATACACTTTTTTTCTGCATAACGGTAATATATTGTTGACAAACTATCATATTTATGATATGATAAATTCGTTAACATCATTAGTTAATTTGAGGTGACATGATGAACTGCAAAGAGCT
>OIYT01000988.1_pt1 | contig 22667 bp, 20 predicted proteins | sample 1588201 | NCBI WGS metagenome assembly OIYT01 (sample SAMN03283260) | human gut metagenome | biome: human-associated habitat; material: feces | host: Homo sapiens | place: USA | collected 2013
GTTCAAAAATTCTCGATTATTTATATTGTAATCCTGCGGCCAATTTTCTTAAAAAAGTGAATCTATTTTGACGGTTACGGACTTTTTTGACAGTCTGAAAAACCGCTCCCCGTGGGGAGCGGTTTTTATTCAGTCTACGCCGTATTTTCTTGCGTACCGGTGATAGTCCTCCGAGAAGTCGCGGTCATCGCCGCTCTTGACGGCGCTGAGGTATTCATGCGTTCCGAACGAACCGGTGCCGGTCTCGATGAGCGCGACGGCGACGTTCGAGCAGTGGTCGGAGATACGCTCGAAGTTCGTCAGCAGATCGGACAGGACAAAGCCCGCCTTGATGGAGCACTTGCCCGCCTGAAGCCGCTCGATGTGCGTGTTCTTCGCCTGCGAGGTCAGCAGGTCAATGACCTGCTCCAGCGGCTCGACGTGGCGCGCCTTTTCGCTGTCGGCATCGGCAAAGGAGTCGATCGTCACCTGCACGATCTCCCGAATGGCGGCGGTCAGCGTCGTCATTTCTTCGCGCGCTTCGGGCGTGAAGTGGATCTGCTTGTTATGGATCTCGGCTGCGCTGCCCAGAACGTTCACGGCATGGTCGCCCAGACGTTCAAAGTCGCCGATGGTGTGCAGCATCAGGGAAACACGCTGCGAGTCGTATTCCGACACGGAGCGGCTGGAGAGCTTGACAAGGAAGGTGCCGAGCTTGTCCTCGTAGTCGTCCAGCTCGTCTTCATAGGAGAGCACCTGCGTGCGCTTGGCGTCGTCGTAGTCCTCCAGAAGATCCAGCGCGGTGAAGATCGTGCTGCGCGCCGTGCGCGCCATTTCGACGGTCAGACCCATCGCCTCGTTGATCGCGATGGAGGGCTGCGCGATCAGGCGCTCGTCGAGCAGCACCTTGCCCTGATCTGCCTTCGCGGGACGGACGATAAAATCGGCGATCGCGCACAGCTGCTTGTGGAAGGGCGCGAGGATGCCTGTGTTGACAACGTTGAAGACCGTGTGGATCATGGCCACGCCGACCATGCCGACGCTGTCGCTCATAAACGGGAAGTCGAAGATCGCCGCCGCGCCGTAGAACAGCGTCATGCAGACAAGTGTGCCGATGACCTTGATCGTGATATGCACCACGGAGACCTTCTTCGCCTCGCGGCTGACGCCGATGGAGGAGATCAGCGCGGTGGCGCAGGTACCGATGTTCGCGCCGAGCACCAGCGGGATGGCCATGGTATAGGTGATCTGGCCGGTCAGCGCGAGGTTCTGCACGATACTGATCGTTGCGGCGGAGCTTTGGATCACGCCGGTGAAGAAGGTGGAAACGATCAGCGCGACGATCGGGTTTTCAAAGCTCGTCAGCAGGGACTGGAAGCCGCTGGACTCCTTCAGGCCGTCCACCGACGCGCCCATGGCGCTCATGCCGTACATAAGGATGGCAAAGCCCACAAGGATCTTGCCCAGATCCTGACGGCGGGTCTGGTGCGACATCATGATCAGCGCCGTGCCGACCATGGCGATAACGGGCGAGAAGCTCTCCGGCTTGAGCAGCGTGAGAAGGCCGCCGCCCTGCACGCCGGAAAGGCTCAGGATCCAGTTTGTCACCGTCGTGCCGAGGTTGGAGCCCATGATAAAGTTGATCGTCTGCCCGAAGCCCATGAGTCCGGAGTTGACCAGACCCACCAGCATGACCGTCATGGCCGAAGAGGACTGGATGGCGATCGTGATGCCCGCGCCCAGACACAGCGACAGAACAGGACTTGACGTAGCCTTGTTCAGAGAACGTTCCAGAGAGCCGCCCGCGCTTTTGCTCAGTCCGCCGGACATGACGCTCATGCCGTAGAGGAAGAAAGCGAGGCCGCCGATCAGCTCCAGAACCGCGATTAATACGTCCATGAAAGGTCTCCGTTTCTGTTTTTCGGAAGAGGCGGTGTCCCACACTCCTCCGATGATACTATATCGGTTTTGTCGACACTTGTCAAGACAAAAAGCCGCCTGCCGAAGGCGGAAAGGCAAATTGTCACGAACGGCTGTTCCCCCCTTGCAAAGAAAGCAAAACTATGGTATACTGTTGCGAGAATTTTACGGCGCTTCCCTTGCGTCGTAGCCTTAGGAGGAACTACAAATGGAAGAAAAGAAACCTCTGATCGGCGCAGCCGTCATCGGTCAGTCCGGCGGCCCGTCCGCCGTCATCAACGCCAGTGCCTACGGCGTCATCAAGACCGCGCTCCAGAGCGAAGCCATCACCCGCGTTTACGGCGCGCACCACGGCATCGTCGGCGTTCTGAACGACCGCCTGATGGTCATGGACGAGGAAGATCCGGCAGAGCTGGAGCTTCTGCTGCACACCCCGTCCTCCGCGCTCGGCTCCTGCCGCTACAAGATCGCCGACCCCGACGTGGACGACACGGACTACAAGCGCATCCTTGAGGTTTTCCGCAAGCACAACGTCCGCTACTTCTTCTATAACGGCGGCAACGACTCCATGGACACCTGCAACAAGATCAGCCGTTATATGACGAAGGTCGGTTATGAGTGCCGCGTCTTCGGCGTGCCGAAGACCATCGACAACGACCTGTTCGGCACCGACCACTGCCCGGGCTTTGCCTCCGCCGCGAAATACATCGCAACGTCCATCATGGAAGTCTCCCGCGACAGCCGTGTCTACGACAAAGGCATGGTGACGATCGTTGAGTGCATGGGACGCCACGCCGGTTGGCTCACCGCCGCTTCGGCGCTCGCCTGCCGCACGGGCGACGGCCCCGACCTGATCTACCTGCCCGAGAAGGACTTCTCCATGGAGCGCTTCCTTGCCGATGTCAAGCGCGTCTATGACGAGCGCGGCAACTGCCTTGTCGCCGTCTCCGAGGGCATCCACTATGCCGACGGCAGCTTCGTTTCCGAGGCGAAGACCTCCGGCACCGACGGCTTCGGCCATGCGCAGCTCGGCGGCCTTGCCGCCCGCCTTGCCGACGAGGTCACGCGCGCGCTCGACGTGAAGGTGCGCGGCATCGAGCTTTCCCTGCTCCAGCGCTGCGCGGCACACTGCGCCTCCGGCCGCGACATTGAGGAATCCTTCCGGTCCGGCAAGATCGCCGTGGAGTCCGCGCTGGCCGGCAAGACCGGCAAGATGGTCGGCTTCGTCTGCGACCGCGACGAGAACGGCTATGCCTGCCGCTATGAGCTGTTCGATCTGGAGAAGGTCGCAAACTACGAAAAGAAGGTTCCGCAGGAGTGGATCACGCCGGACGGCTGCCACGTGACCGAGGACTTCCTGCGCTACTGCGCGCCGCTGATCGAGGGTCAGACCGCTCTGCGCTATGAGCACGGTCTGCCGCGCTTTGCCAAGCTCAAGAAGGTCTTCGAGGCCTGATGGAGCCGCTGACGCTCGCCTCCCGCATCTATCAGCCCGTGCGCCTGCTCGGAAAGGGTAAGGGCGGCTATTCCTATCTGGTCACGGACGGTACGTCGCTTTACGTGCTCAAGCAGCTGCACCATGAGCCGTGCGACTATTATCAGTTCGGCGACAAGTTCGCGGCGGAGACGGACGCCTATGCGCGCCTTTCCGCGCTGGGCATCCCCATGCCCCGCCTGCTGGACGCCGACCGCGCGCGCGAGCGCATCCTGAAAGAGTACATTGAGGGCGACACCGTTGCGGAGCGAAAGCAGAAGGGGCTGCCGCTCGAGCCGTGGCGCGCGCAGGTCGAGCAAATGTGCCGCCTGCTCTATCCCGCGGGTCTGAACATTGACTATTATCCCACCAATTTCATCCCATCAAACGGGAAACTGCTCTACATCGACTATGAGTACAGTCCCTACAGCGACGAATGGAACTTCGAAAACTGGGGAAGCCGCTATTGGTAAAAAACGCACAAAAAATCCTGCCGGAGCGCGTTGCGCTCCGGCGTTTTTTTGCGCCATTTGCCGAATTTTGAAAAATCGGTTTTTTTTCGTATCCATAGACACGTGCCGCGTGCTATAGTAAAAAGGGAAAGGAGTTGAATGCCATGACAAGGCAAGAACTGAAAAAACTCATTGACGTTGCGGCCGGCCGGATCCACCCCGCCGATACGGTGATCCGGAACTGCCGCATCGTCGACGTTTATTCCGGCAAGATCACGGAGGGGAACATTGCGCTGTGCGACGGATGGATCGCGGGCGTCGGCGACTATGAGGGAGCGCAGACGGTCGACGCCAAGGGTGCCTACGCAGCCCCCGGCCTGATCGACAGCCATATCCACATTGAGTCGTCCTACGTTACACCCGAGGAGATCAGCCGCCTTCTGGTGCCGCACGGCGGCACGACCATCATCGCCGACCCGCACGAGATCGTCAACGTCTGCGGCATTACGGGTCTGGACTACATGATGGAGGCGGCGAAGGACGCCGCGCTGGACATCAAGTATATGCTCCCCTCGTGCGTCCCCGCGACACCCTTTGAAAACGCGGGCGCGGTGATCGACGCCGAGCAGATGAAGGAGCCGATCCTGCGCGAGGACATTCTGGGTCTGGGCGAGTTTATGAACTACGTCGGCGTCATCGGCGCGGACGATAGCGTGCTCGACAAGCTGCTCGTCGCCAAGAACGCCGGCAAGCTCATCGACGGCCACGCACCGGCCGTTCTGGGCAAGGATCTCAATGCCTACTGCGCCGCGCGCATCTGCGGCGACCACGAATGCAGCACGGTGGAGGAGATGCACGCGCGCATCGAGCGCGGTATGTATGTCCTGCTGCGGCAAGGCTCCGCCTGCCACAACCTGCGCCCGCTGCTCAAGGGCGTCACGCCCGAAAACAGCCGCCGCTGCCTGCTGTGCTCCGACGACCGCCAGCCGAAGACGATCTTCAGCGAGGGACATTTGGACAATCACCTGCGCATCTGCGTCGAGGAGGGACTCGACGCCGTCACCGCCCTGCGCATGGCGACGCTCAACGCCGCCGAGTGCTGGGGACTGAAGGATCGCGGCGCGATCGCCCCCGGGCTGCGCGCGGACATCGTCCTGTTTGAGGATCTGAAGGACTTCCGCGTGCATCGGGTCTGGATCAACGGCAAGCTCTGCGCGCAGGACGGCGCGTACCTGCCCGAGGTGCACCGGCACGACATTTCCTCCGTCAAGGGCAGCGTCCATTTGAAGGATTTCTCCGCCGCGCGGCTGAAGATGCACCTGAAGAGCGACCTTGTGCACGTCATCCAGATCGTCCCGGGCGGCGTTGTGACAAAGGATCGCATCGCGCGCATCCGGCGCGACGCGGACGGCGACTTCGTCCGCGACCCGAACGCGGACATCGTCAAGGTGGCGGTCGTCGAGCGGCATAAGAACACCGGCAACGTCGCCTGCGCCCTGCTGGGCGGCTACGGCATCCGCGCCGGTGCGGTGGCGCTGAGCGTCGCGCACGATTCGCACAATATCATCACCGTCGGCGTCAGCGACGACGAAATGGCCTGCGCGGTCGAGGCGCTTGCGCAGCAGGAGGGCGGCATCGTCCTTGTGCGCGACGGCAAGGTCATCGAGCGTATGCCCATGCCCGTGGCGGGACTGATGAGCGACCAGACCGGCCAGTGGGTCGACGAACGGCTGACGGCGCTGCACGAGGCCGCGTTCCGCGAGCTGGGGATCGACACGGGGGTCGAGCCGATCATGACCCTTTGCTTCATGTCGCTGCCGGTCATTCCGGAGCTGAAGCTGACGGATCTTGGCCTGTTTGACGTGACACATTTCTGCTTCACGCCGGTGGAAGCGGAGGAGCTGTCGAAATAGCTAAAATTTTTTAGAAAACCGAAAAATTTTTGTTGTAATCTCCGACGTCCTATGTTAAGATAAATTCGTGGTCATCCACAAAAAAATTATGGAGGGAGTAATTATGGAAAAGTTCTTTCAGCTACGCAAAAACCAAACAACCGTAAGGACGGAAATCGTCGCAGGCATCACCACCTTCATGGCAATGGCTTACATTCTGGTCGTTAACGCCGGAATGTTCAGTGCCTTGGACGGTGTCCTGTACAATTCCGTCTACATCGCAACGGCGATTTCCGCCGTCGTCGGCACGCTGCTCATCGGCCTGATGGCAAAGCTGCCGCTCGCGCAGGCGTCCGGCATGGGCCTCAACGCCTTCTTCGTCTTCACCATCTGCATGGGTATGAAATTCACCTATGCAAACGCACTGGTCATGGTTCTGGTCGACGGCATCGTCTTCGTCCTGCTGACCGTCACCGGTCTGCGCCGCGTCATCTTTGAGGCGATCCCCAAGGCCGTCAAGATGGCCATCTCCGCCGGCATCGGTCTGTTCATCGCTTTCCTCGGTATGCAGAACGTTAATCTTATCGTCCAGACCGACTCCTCCACCAAGGTCGGCCTGCATTCCTTCAACATCGCGTTCGGCTCCACCACGTGGGCCGAGATCATGCCCATCCTCGTGACCATCTTCGCCATCATCGGCATCGCCGTTCTGAGCAAGAAAAAGGTCAAGGGCGCAGTGTTCTGGGGCATCATCGGCGGCGCCGTGCTGTACTATCTGCTCGGCTTTGTCACAGTCGGTGAGTTCTACGAAACCAGCGTGAAGAGCAATCTCTCGCTCGACATCATCCAGCCCTTCCGCGACTTCTTCGACCACTCCTTCTTCAAGGTCTTCACTGAAGGCTTTGACTTCTCCGGCTACATCGACGCAAAAGGCATGGGCGACTTCATCGTGACCTTCATCACCTCGATGCTTGCCTTCTGCATGGTCGATATGTTCGATACCCTCGGCACCCTCTTCGGCGCCTGCTCCGTCGGCGGCCTGCTCGACGAGAAGGGCAACGTTCCCCGCATGGAAAAGGCGATGCTCGCCGACGCCGTCGCGACCTGCTTCGGTGCTGTCTGCGGCACCTCCACCGTCACCACCTTTGTCGAGTCCTCCGCCGGCGTCGCCGAGGGCGGCCGTACCGGTCTTACCTCCGTCGCCTGTGCCGCGATGTTCTTCATCGCCATGTTCCTCGCACCGGTGGCAAAGCTCATTCCGTCCTGCGCCACGGCGGCTGCTCTGGTCTACGTCGGCATTCTGATGATCGGCGGCGTGAAGGACATCGACTGGGTTGATCCTGCCTCTGCCGTTCCCGCATTCCTGACGATGACCATGATGCCGTTCTCCTACAACATTTCCTACGGCATCGCTTTCGGCCTCATCTCCTACATCTTCATCAAGCTCTTCTCCGGCAAAGTCAAGGAGATCAAGCTCGGCACTTGGATCATCGGCCTGCTCTTCACGGCCATGTTCTTCCTGTCTCACTGATCGTTATATTCTCTCCCCCTCCGGCCAGTGCCGGAGGGGGTTCCCTTTTTGATGGGGTTCCCTTTTTACAGAAACTTTACAATACAAGGCTACCCTCTCTTACATTTTTGCGGTATGATAGAAGCATAAAAGAGAAAAGAGGCGGAAATTTATGATCTACTGTGTGGAAGACGACGCCAGCATCCGCGATCTGATGATCTATACGCTGAGCGTCGCTGGCTTTTCTGCCGCGGGATTTGAAGAGAGTACCGGTTTTTGGGAGGCCATGAAAAAAGAGCGCCCTCAGCTCATTTTGCTCGACATCATGCTGCCGGGTGAGGACGGCATTGCCGTGCTCAAGCGGCTCAAGGCTTCGCCCGTCACGGCGGACATCCCCGTTATCATGGCGACGGCGAAGGACTCGGAATATGACAAGGTGATCGGGCTGGACTTGGGCGCGGACGACTACTTGAGCAAGCCCTTCGGCATGATGGAGATGCTCTCGCGCATCAAGGCGGTGCTGCGCCGCAGCGCACCGCAGCATGAAAGCGAGACCGTCCGCTGCGGCAACATTACGCTCAATAAGGCGCGCCACCTCGTGACCGTCGGCGAGCGGCCGATCAGCCTGACACTGAAGGAATTTGAGCTGCTGCGGCTGCTCATGGAGCATCCGGACAAGGTCTTTACCCGCGAGCAGCTCCTCTCCGCCGTCTGGGGCATGGACTTCATCGGCGAGACCCGAACGGTAGACGTACATATCGGCACGCTGCGCACCAAACTCGGCGACAGCGCCGACCGCATCGTCACCGTGCGCGGCGTCGGCTATCGTATGGAGGAGCCGGTATGAGCAAAAAAATTTTCCGCTCCATCTGGTTTGTCACCCTGATCGTTTTCCTTGCGTCGCTCCTGCTCATCATGGGCGCGCTCTACAGCTATTTTTCCGGCGTGCAGCGCGGCCAGCTGCGCAGCCAGACGCACCTTGCCGCGCAAGGCGTGCAGCGCTGCGGAAAGGATTACTTTACCGACCTTACGGCCGACGATTTCCGCATGACGTGGATCGCGGCCGACGGCAGCATCCTGTATGACACCGACGCAAACGCCGACCAGATGGAAAATCATTTGCAGCGCGCCGAGGTCAAGGAAGCACTGCGCGACGGCTTCGGTGAGAGCAGCCGCTATTCCTCCACCCTGTCGGAAAAGCAGCTCTATGCTGCTCAGCGGCTTCCGGACGGCTCGGTGCTCCGCCTCTCCGTGGTGCAGGCAACGGTCTGGATGCTCTTCTTGGGCTTCGCACAGCCGATCTGCATCGTCATTCTCTTGGCGCTGCTGCTGTCCTTTCTGCTCGCCTCGCGCCTTTCCAAGCGGATCATGGAGCCGTTTAACGCGATCGATCCGGAGCATCCGGCCGAATATCTGGACAAGGAGGAGTTTCGGGAGATTGCGCCGCTGCTCCACAAGCTCGACCGTCAGCAGCGCCAGCTCCACCGCGACCGTGAGGAGCTGGAAAAGACGTCGCAGATTCGGCAGGAGTTTACCGCCAATGTCTCACACGAGCTGAAAACGCCGCTGCACGCGATCTCCGGTTACGCGGAGCTTCTGGAAAACGGCATGGTGCGGCCGGAGGACATCCGGTCCTTCGCCGCGAAGATTCGCAGCCAGTCGCAGCGTATGACAAAGCTCGTGGAGGATACCATCGACCTGACGCGGCTGGACTGCGGCGGGAGCGATATGCACTGGGAAGAGGTCGACCTCTACCGCGTGGCGGAAAACGCCGTGGACAGCCTCGAGATCGCCGCGCAGGCGGCAAAAGTGACCGTCACGCTGCAAGGCGGCAGCACCATGCTGCGCGGCGTCGCGCCGGTGCTCTACAGCATGGTTTATAATCTCTGCGATAATGCGCTAAAATACAATCATGCCGGCGGCAGCGTGACCGTCACGGTGGAAGACCTTCTGAGCAAGGTGCGCCTGCGCGTCGCGGACACCGGCATCGGCATTCCGAAGGAGCACCAGTCGCGCATCTTCGAGCGCTTCTACCGCGTGGACAAGAGCCACTCCAAGGAGGTTGGCGGCACGGGACTGGGACTTTCTCTGGTCAAGCACGCCGCGCAGATCCACCATGCCGACATTCAACTGGACAGTGAGCCGGACAAAGGCTCGGTCTTTACGATCACATTTCCGAAGGGGGAATGAAATTGACTTACGAAGAGATCAAGAAAAACGACGAGATCAATTCCTATATCCGTCAGGCTGACGCCTCGCTCTGCGCGCTCGGCTTCACGGAGCACAGCTTTGCCCACGTGACCACGGTCGCGGAAAAGGCGGGCTATATCCTGCAAACGCTCGGCTATCCGGAGCGCACGGCGGAGCTTGCGAAGATTGCCGGTTATCTGCACGACATCGGCAATTTGGTCAATCGCGTCGACCACAGCCAGAGCGGCGCGGTCATGGCCTTCCGCATTCTCGATCATCTCGGCTTCACGCCCGATGAGATCGGTGTGATCGTCTCGGCCATCGGCAACCACGACGAGGGCACCGGCGTTCCGGTCAGTCCCGTTGCCGCCGCGCTCATCCTCGCCGATAAGAGCGACGTGCGGAGAAACCGCGTGCGTAACCAGGAGATCGCCTCCTTTGACATTCACGACCGCGTCAACTATTCCGTCACGCGTGCGGAGCTGAAGATCAACGAGGCGCACACCCTCATCAAGCTGAAGCTCTCCGTTGACACGCACTACGGTTCCGTCATGGACTATTTTGAAATTTTCCTGCAACGCATGGTGCTCTGCCGCAAGGCAGCGGAGAAGCTGGGGCTGCAATTCAAGCTCATGATCAACGAGCAGCAGCTGATCTGATATTCACCCGTAAAATGAAGGTAGACACTCACAAACGTGTGGGTGTCTACCTTCATTTTACAGGTACGGAAAAACTCCATGCGTCTTATTTATGGTATTTTGTTCCGGCTTGGATGGTCTCAGCGCGGTAGAGCTGTTCGAGCGCCATCACGCGCATTAAATGGTGCGGGAAGGTCATCGGCCCGAAGGACAGGCGCAGATCCGCCTGCGCCTTGATGCTCGGATCAATGCCAAAGGAGGAACCGATCAGGAAGCAGGCGGCGCTCTTTCCTCCGTTTTTTACGCTGCCGAGTGTCTGCGCAAGCGCTTCCGAGGAAAGCAGCTTTCCCTCCGGCGTCAGCACACAGAACCACGCGCCGCGCGGTATCGCCGCGCGGATGCGTTCGGCCTCCTGCGAAAGCGCCGCCGCAATCTGCGCAGGCTTGGGATCCTCCGGCAGGCGCGTCTCCGGCAATTCCGTCACGGTCAGCTTGCAAAAAGCGCTCAAACGCTTGCAATATTCGCTCACAGCCGCAAGATAAAACGGCTCCTTCAGCTTGCCGACCGCCAAAAGCGTTATGGAAAACATCAGCGCAGGAACCCTTCCAAAATTTTCTGCTCCGCCTCCTGCGCCGTCAGACCGAGCGTTTCCAGCTTCAGAATCTGCTCACCGGCGATGCGGCCGATGGCCGCCTCATGGATGAGCGCCGCGTCCACGTGGTTGCAGGAGATTTCCGGAATGGCGCGCACACGCGCGTGCCCCATGATGATGGCGTCGCACTGCACATGGCCAAAGCATTTATTGTTTCCCGTCACGCGCGGATAAAAAACCTGACTGGAGCCGTCCTGCGCGACTGAACGGGAGACCACCTGCGTTTTGCAATCAAAACCGTTCAAAAAAACGTCCATTTCGCTCACGGCGTGCTGCTCCTCGTGCGTCAACAGGCTTTCCCGAATGACGATCTCGCTTTTATCGCCGCGGCATTCCGCGCGGGTGTAGCGCTTTGTGTCATCCACGCCGCGAATTTGCGAGGTCTCCAGCGTCACGCTTGCGCCCTCGTCCAGATAGAGGACGGTCTGCGGGTTCAAAATGCGCTTACCGCCGCCCTCGCCTTCACCGTAGTGCTTTTCAATATAGCGCACGCGGGCATTTTTTTCCACGTAGAAGGTATGGATGCCGTCGTGCTGCGAGTCGCAGGAGGAGCAGTTGTGAATGCCGCAACCGGCGACGATCGTCACGTCCGCGCCCTCGCCGACGAAAAAGTCGTTATAGACCATGTCCTTCAGGCCGCCCTGCATCAGAACGACCGGAATGCTGACCGTCTCTCCCTTGGTAAAGGGGGCGATGCGGATGTCGATCCCGTCGCGGTCGGTCTTGGAGGTGATCTCGATATGCTCGCTGTTGCGGCGGAAGAGCTTTTTTCCGTCCGAACGGATGTTGACCGCGCCCGTTCCTTCGTCCTTCATGTCCGCAACGATCTGTAAAATATGCTTCTGTACTTCGTTCAGCATGACTTTTCCACCTCCAGAAGGCTGCAGCCCGTTCTCGTATCCGCCATGATCTTCGGATAGATCTCCTCTACGCTGCCGCGCGCGGAGATCGCGCCGTTTGCGACAAGAACGATCTCGTCGGCCAGACGGATGATCCGCTCCTGATGCGAAATAATGAGGATGGTCGCCTCTTTTTTGTCGTGGATCTCCTGAAACGTCTCCGTCAGGCGCGCAAACGACCACAGGTCGATGCCTGCCTCCGGCTCGTCAAAGATCATCAGGCTGCAATTTCTCGCCAGAACCGTGGCGATCTCGATGCGCTTTACCTCGCCGCCGGAAAGGGAAGCGTCCACATCGCGGTCGATATAGTCACGGGCGCACAGACCCACGCGCGTCAGGTAAGCGCACGCCTCGTTATGGCTCATTGGCTTGCCCGCCGCCACATTGAGAAGGTCGCGCACCTTCATTCCCTTAAAGCGCGGCGGCTGCTGAAACCCGTAGGAAATGCCGAGCTTGGCGCGCTGCGTGACGGAAAGGTCGGTCATATCGGTACCGTTCCAGAAAATCTTTCCGCCGCTGACGGGATTGATACCCATGATCGCGCGGGCAAGGCTCGTCTTTCCGCCGCCGTTCGGACCGGTGATGACAACAAATTTCTGATCTTCCACCGTCAGCGAAATGTCGTGCAGAATGTCGACCGCACCGTTTTTTCCCTCCGCGCGGTAGGAAAGATGTTGTAGTTCAAGCATACTTTTTTCCTCTTTTGGTTCGTTTTGTCTCCCACACTATAGCATATTTTGTTCCGTCTTGCAATCGTTATCCAAACAATTCCTTTATTCAGTAGTATCGCTTGCATTTTTACGCGTTTTGTGGTAGAATTAGCGGGTAGAATTATAGATGAAAGGAGCCGGTCATGTACTCCAATGCCTATGTCTGGTCGAGGGTGCTTTTTTATCTGGAGCAGCACTCTCCGGCTGCCGCTGTCACCTCCTATTTTGACGACGCGGAGATCATCGAGCTGACGGAACAAAAGCTCGTGATCTATTCCCCCTCCCCCTTCCGTAAGGACGTCATACTCACCCGCTATTCCGATCTGATCTGTGCGGCGATGCGCGACCAGTTTCAAACGGAGGTCAAGCTCGTGGTGCTCGACGAAGAGGAGCTTCCGCAGTACACGGCGAAAAACAACCGCCGCAACTTTGCCGAGTTCAATTCCGACTACACCTTCGACACCTTCGTCGTCGGCTCCTCCAATAAGCACGCGTTTTCCGCCGCCGAGGCGGTGGCCGAAGAGCGCACCACGGTGTATAATCCGCTGTTCCTTTACGGCCCGAGCGGCCTTGGCAAGACCCACCTGCTCTATGCCATCGCAAACCGCATTCAGAAAAAGCATCCGGACTATAACATCGTTTACATCAAGGGCGACCAGTTCCTAAACGAATTTGTCGAAGCCGTCCGCACGGGCAAAAACTTCGAATTTCGCGACAAATATCGCTCCGCAAATCTCTTTTTGATCGACGACATTCAGTTCATCGCCGGTAAAAAGGAGACGCAGGAGGAATTTTTCCACACCTTCAATTCCCTTTATGAGGCGAACCGTCAGATCGTCCTGACCTCCGACCGCAGCCCCAGCGAGATCAACCGTCTGGAAGAGCGCCTGCAAACGCGCTTCGAATGCGGCCTGATGGTCGACATTCAGCCGCCCGACTATGAAACGCGCCGCGCCATCATCAAGACCAAGGCGCTCTCGCTCGGTCTGGAGCTGCCGGACGACGTCTGCGATTATTTGGCGGAAAACATCACGAACAATGTCCGCCAGATCGAAGGTGCCGTGAAGAAGATCAAGGCCTACCACGATCTTGAGCGCTGGAACATCACGGTGGAGCACGTCTCGCGCGTCATCAAGGAGATCGTCCGCGAAAAGCAGCGCCCCACGGCGGAGCTGATCATCAACGAGGTCTGCCGCTTCTATTCCATCGACAATGCCGTGCTGCGCGGCACGCAGAAAAACAAGACCACAGCCGAGGCGCGTCAGGTCGCCATGTATCTCATCCGAAAGCTCGCCGAAATGTCCTATCCCGACATCGGCAAGGAGTTTGGAAAGAACCACACGACGGTGATGTACGCCTGCAACCGCATCGAGCAGGAGCTTTCCAATTCCGGCAGCGGGATGCAGGACAATCTGCGCGACATTTCCGCAAACATCGACGCCCGTCTGTAGTACACAGCCCCTGTGCAATGTGGAAAACTTTTGTGTGTATAACCTCTTGTTTCCTTTTCTCTGTGTAAAACCGTTTTTCTTATGCACATCTTTCTTGTGCCCGAAAAAGCTTGCCGCGCCGACGTTTTTTGAGGTTATACACAATTTGACAGCCCCTAATATAACTACTACATCTATTTCCTTCCTATCTCTTTTATCAGAAAGAAAGCGAGGCTTCTCTTATGAAATTCTCCTGTGAAAAAGCGCTGCTGGTCTCCGCGATCTCCGTGACCTCCCGTACCGTCGCTCAGAAGAGCACGATCCCCTGCTTGGAGGGTATTTTGATCCGTGCAGGCGTCGGCATCGTCCTGACCGGCTACAACCTTGAAACGGGCATCTCCGTCCGCGTCGGCGCTTCCGTGAAGGAAGCGGGCGCCTGCGTCATGCCCGCGCGTCTGTTCTTTGACATCGTGCGCAAGCTGCCCGACGAGATCGTCTCTGTCGAGGTAAACGACAAGCTGCAAGTCTCCATCCGTGCCGGAGCGTCCTCCTTCCGCATCACCGCAATGGACGCGGACGACTATCCCGAGCTTCCGGACGTCAATTCCGAAAAGGGCATCCGTATGCCGCAGAACGTTCTGCGCGAGATGATCAGCGGCGTGATCTTCTCCGTTTCGGAGAATCAGGCGCGCCCCATCCACACCGGCTGCCTCATGGAGGTCAGCGACGGCGGCATCACCATGGTCGCCGTGGACAGCTCCCGTCTTGCGCGCCGCACGTGGCACAGCGAAGAGCCGATAGGGCGCGAGCTGAAGTTCGTCGTCCCCGCCGCTGCGCTGCGCGAGGTGGAAAAGATCCTGACCGATACGGACGAGCCGGTCGTCTTCACGCTCGGCGCGAAGCACATTCTCTTCCAGATCGACAACGCGACGCTGGTTTGCCGCATTTTGGAAGGCGAGTTCATCGACTGGCGGCGCGTGGTGCCGACGAAAAACAGCGTCATCCTGACGGCGAACGTGGCGGAGCTGACCAATTCCATCGAGCGCGTCAGCCTGATCACTTCGGAAAAGATCAAAAGCCCCGTTCGCTGCGTTTTCGGAGAAAACGTTGCGGATCTGCGCACGGTCAATACGATCGGATCGGCGCATGACACCTGCGCGGTCGCCGGCAACGGCGGCGAGCTGGAGATCGGCTTTAACTGCCGCTATCTGTTAGACGCGCTGCGCGCCGTTCCGGACGAGGAGGTCACGATGGAGCTGCAAAACGGACTCAGCCCCATCGTCTTCACGCCCGCAGGCGGCAAGCATGATTTTGCTTACATGGTGCTGCCCGTCCGGCTGCACGGATAAGGAGAAAACAATGAAGGTTCGTGTGCGCCGCGTCAGCGCGGAAGAGATCCCCGTACAGATCACGACGGATTTTATCAAATTGGAGAGCTTTTTGAAGCTCGCAAATGCCGTTCCGTCCGGCGGTATGGCAAAAAATTTCATTCAGAACGGCGAAGTCTCCGTCAACGGCGAGGCCTGCCTCATGCGCGGCAAAAAGCTGGTAGACGGCGACCGCGTCGTCTTCGACGGCGTTACCTATTTGGTCTCCCATGTTTCTTAAAAGTCTCTATCTCAAGGATTTTCGCAACTATGCGGAGGCCGCGCCGCAGTTCGTCTCCGGTGTCAACCTCTTGGTCGGCGGCAATGCCAACGGCAAGACCAATCTTTTGGAAGCAATCGCCTACCTTTCCACGGCGCGCGCCTTTCGCGCCAGAAGAGAGCAGGAGCTGATCCGATTCGGCGCGGAATATGCCGAGCTGACGGCGCAGGTCTGGTCCGGTCAGCGGGAGCAGGAGCTTCGGGCGCTGCTCTTTTCCGACCGGAGACCGCGCCGCCTGTTTCTCAACGGGGTCAAGCAGAAGACCTCCGCCGGTATCTGCGGCGTTCTGACGAGCGTCCTGTTCCGTCCGGAGGATCTGTATCTTCTAAAGAAGGGCGCGCAGAGCCGCCGCCGCTTTTTAGACGATGTGATCGGCCAGCTGCGCCCGAACTACGAGGCGGCGATCACGGAATACAGCAGGCTATTGGAGCAGAAGAGCGCCCTGCTGTCCGCGTGGCGCGAGGCGCCGTCCTATCTGGACATCCTGCCGGAATACGATCAGAGAATGGCGCAGGTCGGCGCGATCGTCATCTCTTACCGCGCCCGCTGCCTAAAGACGCTCGGTGCGCTTGCCGCGGGCTTCCACGATGAGTTTTCCGAGGGAAAGGAGCGCCTTTGCCTGCAATACCGGACGGTCTCCACGGTGGACGATCCGTTTGCGCCGCTCGATACGCTGCGTGCGCAGCTTGCGGAGCATCAGAGAACGCACCGTCAGGCGGAATTGGAGAGCGGACAGTGCCTCTCCGGCCCGCATAAGGACGATTTTGAAACGACGGTAAACGAGCTTCCGGCCGCGCTCTATGCCTCGCAGGGGCAGCTGCGCACGGCGACCATTTCGCTAAAATTGGCGCAGCGTAAGCTTCTGCGGCGCGAGAGCGGCGAGGAACCTGTCCTGCTGCTGGACGACGTGCTGTCGGAATTGGACGCAGGACGGCAGAATTTCGTGCTCAACTGCCTGTCCGGCGGTCAGGTGTTCATCACCTGCTGCGAGACGGATCGGCTGACGGATCTGGGACAGGTGTTTCATATCCGCGACGGCGCGGTGGAATAGAGGAGGAGCGTATGTATCTGTCCATCGGTGCGGACTATGCCCTGCGCGACAGCTCCGTGATCGGTATTTTTGATTTGGAAAACACTTCCGTCTCCCGCTTTACGCGCGCCTTTCTGCGCGAGGCGGAGCAGCGCGGTGAAGTGCTTGCCCTCACGGGCGAGCTTCCCAAGAGCTTTATCCTGACGGAAGAATACGATATGGATCGCGTCGTTTTGACGCAGATCGGTTCCGCCGCGCTGGAAAAGCGCAGTAGGGAACAGTTCGAAAATGACGTAAGGAGGACGGTTTATGTCCGAAGAAATCAGAGCAAATGAATATGATGCTTCCAAAATTCAGGTTTTGGAGGGATTGGAGGCGGTGCGCAAGCGCCCAGGTATGTATATCGGCTCGACCTCCGCTTCCGGCCTGCATCATTTGGTTTATGAGATCGTCGACAATTCCATCGACGAGGCGCTTGCGGGCTTCTGCAAGCACATCACCGTGACCATCAATGCCGGCAATTCCGTTACGGTCTGCGACGACGGACGCGGTATTCCGGTCGACATTCAGGCGCAGACCGGAAAGCCTGCGCTCGAGGTCGTCTATACCGTGCTGCACGCAGGCGGCAAGTTCGGCGGCGGCGGCTACAAGGTCTCCGGCGGACTGCACGGCGTCGGCGCGTCGGTCGTCAACGCCCTGTCCGAATGGCTCTGCGTTCAGGTGCACAGGGACGGGAAAATCTATGAGATGCGTTTCTCCCGCGGCAACATCACGCAGGAGATGAAGATCGTCGGCACAACGCAGCAGCACGGCACCGTCGTGACCTTCCAGCCGGATCCGGAGATGTTCGACACGCTGGAATACGACTACGACACCCTGCACACCCGAATGCGCGAGCAGGCGTTCCTCAACGCCGGTCTGCACATCACCATCCGCGACGAGCGCACGCCGGAGGGCGAGAGCGACTCCATGTGCTACGAAGGCGGCATTCGTGAGTTCGTCTCTTGGATCAACAAGAATAAAACGCCACTGCACGACGCGCCGATCTACCTGTCCGGCACGAAGGACGACGCCACGGCGGAGATCGCCATGCAGTATAACGACGGCTATAACGAGGTGCTGGTCTCGTTTGCAAACGACATTCACACGCCGGAGGGCGGTATGCACGAGACGGGCTTTAAGACCGCGCTGACCCGCGTGCTCAATGCCTACGGGACTAAATATGGCATCATCAAGGGCGACGACAAGGTCTCCGGCGAGGACTGCCGCGAGGGTCTTACCGCCGTCATCTCCGTCAAGCTCACCGACGCGCAGTTTGAGGGTCAGACCAAGGCCAAGCTCGGCAACGCCTCCATGCGCACCCTCGTGGACGCCATCGTCTCGGATAAGCTCATGCAGTTCCTTGACGAGAACCCCGTCGTCGCCCGCACCATTCTGGATAAGGCGATGATGGCCAACCGCGCGCGCGAGGCCGCGCGCAAGGCGCGCGAATCCATCCGCCGCAAGAGCGCCCTCGGCGGCGCGGCGATGCCGGATAAGCTGCGCGACTGCAACGAGAATAACCCCGAGCTGACCGAAATTTACATCGTCGAGGGCGACAGCGCGGGCGGCTCCGCCACGCAGGGCCGCGACTCCCGCTTCCAGGCGATCCTGCCGCTTTGGGGCAAGATGCTCAACGTCGAAAAGGTCCGCGCCGATAAGATTTACGGCAACGACAAGCTCCAGCCCGTCATCGTCGCGCTCGGCGCGGGACTGGGCGAGGATTTCGACGTCAACAAGCTCCGCTACCACAAGGTCATCATCATGGCGGATGCCGATGTGGACGGCTCCCACATCCGCACCCTTCTGCTGACCTTCTTCTTCCGCTATATGCGTCCCCTCATCGAAAACGGCTACGTCTACGCCGCCGTGCCGCCGCTGTTCAAGCTCGTGCGCGGCAAGACGACGCGTCTCGCCTTCTCGGAGGAGGAGCGCGACAAATACTCCGCCGAGCTGCGCGGCGACAATCCCAACGCCAAGGTCGATATCTCCCGCTTCAAGGGCCTCGGCGAGATGGACGCCCACGAGCTGTGGGAGACCACCATGGACCCCGAAAAGCGCACCCTGCGCCGCATCACGCTCGAGGACGCCATCCTCGCCGACGAGACCTTCACCGTCCTCATGGGCGAAAAGGTCGAGCCGCGCAAGGAGTTCATCGAGAAGAACGCGCAGTATGCCGTCAATCTTGACTTCTGAGAAAGGAGGACATCTTCAAAATGGCTCACAAAAACACAGATTACAAGCCCGAGGACATTCGCTTCCCCGAGCAGAAGATCGTCACGAGCGAGCTCGTGCATGAAATGACGTCCTCCTACATCGAGTACGCCATGTCCGTCATCGTCGGCCGCGCTCTGCCCGACGTGCGCGACGGTCTCAAGCCCGTCCACCGCCGCATCCTCTACGCCATGTATGAGGACGGTCTGACGAACGACAAGCCCTTCAAAAAATCCGCCACCTGCGTCGGCGACGTGCTCGGCCGCTACCATCCCCACGGCGACGCGTCGGTCTACGACGCCCTCGTCCGTCTCGCGCAGGACTTCTCCATGCGCTATATGCTCGTCGACGGCCACGGCAACTTCGGTTCCATTGATGGCGACCCTCCGGCCGCCTACCGATACACCGAGGCCAGAATGTCGAAGATCGCCAACGAAATGCTGCGCGACATCGACAAGGAGACCGTCGACTGGGACCCGAACTTCGATGAGAGCCGCAAGGAGCCCCGCGTGCTGCCCGCGCGCTTCCCGAACCTGCTGGTCAACGGTTCTTCCGGTATTGCGGTCGGTATGGCAACCAATATCCCGCCTCATAATCTGGGGGAGGTTGTAGACGCTGTTGTCAAGATTATTGACAATATCATCGAAGAGCAGCGTGAAACCACAATGGAAGAGATCCTGGACATTGTAAAAGGACCTGATTTCCCAACTGGAGCTACAATTCTTGGCAGAAGAGGAATTGAAGAAGCCTACAGAACAGGCCGTGGAAAGATCCGTGTACGTGCCGTAACAAATATAGAGACACTTCCGAACGGAAAGTCCAGAATTATCGTTACAGAGCTTCCATATCTGGTAAACAAGGCACGTCTGATCTCCAAGATCGCAGAACTTGTAAGAGATAAGAAGATTGACGGAATCACAGACCTGAACGACCATTCCAGCCGCGAGGGTATGAGAATTTGTATTGATCTGCGAAAAGATGCAAATGCGAATGTAGTTCTGAATTTATTGTACAAGCATACTCAGCTTCAGGATACTTTTGGCGTAAATATGCTTTCACTTATCCCGAATAACGGAAGCCTTGAGCCGAAGGTATTAAATCTGAAACAGATGTTGGAATATTATCTGGCTCATCAGGAAGATGTAGTGACCAGAAGAACTAAATATGACCTGAATAAAGCGAGAGAACGTGCTCATATTTTAGAGGGGCTGTTGAAAGCACTGGATAATATTGATGAAGTAATACGTATTATCAGAGGCTCTCAGAACGTACAGATCGCGAAACAGGAATTAATGGAGCGTTTCGCGTTGACAGATGTTCAGGCACAGGCGATCGTAGATATGCGTCTGCGTGCTCTGACAGGTCTGGAAAGAGAGAAACTGGAAGCAGAATATGCTGATTTAATGGAAAAAATCCGTAAATATGAAGCTATTCTTGCAGACAGAAACCTTTTGCTTCGTGTAATCCGTGAGGAGATTCTTGCAATTGCGGAGAAATATGGCGATGACAGAAAGACTTCCATCGGATATGATGTATACGATATTTCTACAGAGGATCTGATCCCAAGAGAGAATACCGTTATCACAATGACCAAACTTGGATATATCAAGAGAATGACAGTAGATAATTTCAGAAGCCAGAACAGAGGTGGAAGAGGAATTAAGGGTATGCAGACTCTTGAGGACGATTATATCGAAGAACTTCTGATGACGACAACTCATCATTATCTGATGTTCTTTACAAATACAGGAAGGGTATACCGACTGAAAGCATATGAAATTCCGGAAGCAGGACGTACTGCAAGAGGAACCGCAATTATTAATCTTTTGCAGCTTATGCCTGGAGAATTTATTACAGCAGTGATTCCAATCCGTAAGTTTGAAGACGGCAATTATCTTATGATGGCTACAAAGAACGGGCTTGTAAAGAAAACTCCTATTCACGAGTACGCAAATGTACGTAAAAACGGACTGGCAGCTATCACTTTACGTGATGATGACGAGCTGATCGAGGTTAAGCTAACAGACGATAAGAAGGATGTGATCCTGGTAACAAAAGACGGTATGTGTATTCGATTCAAAGAAACAGACGTACGAAGTACCGGAAGAGTCTCTATGGGGGTACGTGGTATGAATCTCGATGACGGAGATGAAGTTGTAGCAATGCAGCTGAATTCTCAGGGAGACTGCCTTCTGATCGTATCTGCAAATGGTATGGGTAAACGTACTGCTATGGCAGAATTTTCATGCCAGAACCATGGTGGTAAAGGTGTGAAATGCTATAAGATCACAGAAAAAACTGGTGATGTAATCGGTGCGAGAGCTGTAAATGAAGAAAACGAAGTCATGCTGATCACTACTGAGGGTATCATTATCAGAATCGCATGCGCTGATATTTCCATTCTCGGAAGAATTACATCTGGTGTAAAACTGATTAATCTTACAGATGGTGTCACTGTAGCAAGTGTAGCCAAGGTAAGAGATAAAGAGGAGAAAGATACAAATACGCAGCCGGCAGCAGAAAAAGCTGCAGAATCTGATCAGGAAATGAATCAGGATATACAGAGTGAGAACACAGGAGAAGAGGAATAACCATGAAAAAATGGTACAGATATCTTGTTGCAGGAGTGTTGGTATTACTGACACTCTGCGTTGCAGGATGTGGGGGTGTAAGCCACAAATCACCGGAAAAGGTAACAGAGGAACTGATCCAGTCCTATGTTGACGGAAAAGAAAAAAAAGTAAAAGACTGCTATAACCAGAAAGACAATACAGAAGCTGACCTTCAGACGGAGATTACAGCAACGCTTAAGTATTTCGAAGCACATAATCCAAAGAAAGTATCTGTTCAGGACTGCCAGGTTCTTTCTCAGAATGATAATTATACATATGTGTATATAACCTATAATCTGATTCTTGAGGATGACCAGGAATATCCGTGTGTAGGAACCTATATGGTAGGAAAACAGGATAAAACTTACTATATCATGGCTCCGTCACAGATTACAGATGATATGAGAACACAGGCAGCCGCAGACTATGCTAAATTTATGAAAACAGATAGTTACAAGACCTATACCAAAGCATACGATACATTTATCAAAAAAAATCCGGGATATGAAGACAAGATTTCGGAAAAAATAGGATCATGATATATTGAGGAAAAAGATAAATGAAAAGAATATTATTAATGGTATTTAGAAATCTCTTTTTTGTTCCATATGGATGGTTTAAATTATGCTGGTATGCATCGCATGTGGATCGTTACAGCGAAGAGGAGAGATACCAGCTTCTTAAGTATGTTGATAACAGAGCAGTAAACGGCGGTAATCTTGTAATTGATGGTCATGGAATAGAGAACATTCCAAAAGAGAACGGATTTATGTTCTTTCCGAATCATCAGGGCCTTTTTGATGTACTTGCAATCATACAGGTATGCCCGGTACCTTTTTCAGTAGTAGCGAAAAAAGAACTGACAAACGTACCGTTCCTGAAACAGGTATTTGCAATTATGAAAGCTTTTATGATTGATCGTGAGGATGTCAAGCAGTCCATGCAGGTGATCATTAATGTTATTAAAGAAGTAAAAGCAGGACGGAACTATCTGATCTTTGCCGAGGGAACCAGAAGCAAAAACGGAAATCATCCACAGGAATTTAAAGGCGGAAGTTTTAAAGCTGCAACCAAATCAAAATGCCCAATCGTACCGGTGGCATTGATTGATTCTTATAAAGCTTTTGATACAGGTTCTGTTAAGCCGCTTACAGTACAGGTACATTTTTTGGAACCTATATACTATGAAGAGTATAAAGACATGAAGACAACAGAGATTGCTGCAGAGGTAAAAAGACGCATTGAAGCGACGATCTCACAGTATGCATGATTGGTGTTTTCATGCAAGAATTCCTCGCGAAATATTAACTAAAAACAAAAAAATAAAAAAAGTAAAAAAACCTGTTGACAAAACAGGTTTTTTTACATATAATTACAAA
>OIYT01000991.1_pt1 | contig 22559 bp, 23 predicted proteins | sample 1588201 | NCBI WGS metagenome assembly OIYT01 (sample SAMN03283260) | human gut metagenome | biome: human-associated habitat; material: feces | host: Homo sapiens | place: USA | collected 2013
GGGCAGTTCTGCGCTGCTGGCAGGCGTGCTGTCCGTGCTGACAAGTGTGGCGGGACTTCCGGAAGTCGAGGACGAATAAACGCAAAGCACCGCCCGGCAGCGTACAGGCTGCCAGACGGTGCTGAGGGCTATTCTGTCGTTTCTGGGTCATCTTGACAGAGTGTATCAAGCGATACGCCGAGCGCAGCTGCCAGCTTTTTGGCAGTGGATACTGTGCATTCATCCCGGCGCTCTACCTCTTGAATGGTGCGGCGGGACAGACCGGAAAGCTCTGCGAGTTTTGGGACAGATAACCCCTGTTCCAGACGGATTTTTCGAACTTGCATGATTTCACCTCGATTCAGATCATGGAGCGCAGCAAATAATACAAAAATGCCAGCAATCCGATGATCTCCAGCGCTTTTAGCGTAATTTGAAGATTCTTTTTCATATTGACAACCAGAAGAAGCTGTGATATAATGAGATAGAAAGGGAGGGGTATCACCCCCTTTCTTTCTATATTTGATTCTTTTTAAGAATCAATCACATCCATCAAAATCTTGATCCACCCCACAATGGAAATGATTTTGATCACGAGCTTCTCTGCGGTATCCAGCCACCGGAGGAGCTCGTTTTTATTTGGCTTCTTCATCGCTTCACCTCCTCTCTATGATACTATTATAGCACAAAAATTAGTGCTTGTCAATATGGTTGTATCAAAAATATCGTAGAAAAATAGCACGTTTTTTTGTGCTGTTTGTACATGCGAAAGGAGCAGTATCATGGCAATTTTAAAGCCTGACAAAGAATATACGATCAACAGCGTAAACGTCAAGGAATACCTGCTGACTAAACACAACCCGAACCGGATTGACATGCCCACAGCGTCTATGGCGGGACGAATCATTGGCGTTACCATCCACAATACCGATTGGATTGCAACGGCGAGCGGTACGACTCCGGCGGAGCAGTACACCCGTGCCACAGTCAATGGCAATATGCAGGATGTGCGGGTGCATTACTATGTGGACAACGTCTGTGCATGGCAGAATCTCCCTTTGACGCTGAGCGGGTGGCATGCTGCGGATGGCTCTGGCAATGGAAACCGTCGCACCATTGCCATTGAATGCATTATGAGCAGCGCATACAATGCCGCAGACCGGAAGTCTGAGGACAACGCTGCACGTCTGGCAGCCGCTCTCCTGCGGCAGTACGGACTGGATATCAACCATCTTTATACCCATACTCATTGGCTGAATGTCCGTGATGGGCGAAGCGGAAACGTGGATCAGCTGAACACCATGCACAACAGCTATAAGATGTGCCCGCTGTACATCCTGCCGCACTGGGCAGCGTTCCGGGCAAAGGTGCAGCAGTATCTCACACAGGGCACCGCAACCACAAAGCTCCGCTACGACTGGAAGCAGGGACAGCGTGTGCAGCTCTATAAGGAGAAAACGCAGCTTTTCGCCAATGAATCCACTACTACTCCATCCAGCTATCTGTCTCCCGGGGTATACTACATCTATGACGGCAAGTGCTGCCGGAACGGTCGCTATCGTGTTACCACCAAGGCGGAGTACTGCGGCAAGATGCCGGCGGGGAAGTATGTCACTGGGTATGTGAGCGTGGATAATTTTCGGGAAGTATAGCGGATAAAACCGTGATAGCAATGTAGAAAACCGGCGGTGCAGCAGGGGAAAGCCTTGGTTGCACCGCCGGTTTTTTTATGTACAATAAGAATATGATGTTTTTTTCTCATAAGTCCACATTTAGTTCGCCTCCTTTTCCCACGGCCACGGTCCCTCGATCCAGCCCCACGGAGCATTTCCGTCGGTTTGTCTGGGTTGGATCGGGCCGAACTGCCGGATATAGGCGGACGCCGTTTTCTGACGCAGCGCCGAGACCTCCTGCCATTTGCGCAGGGCGTGGGGACAGCTGGGGTGCGTATCCAGATATAGCTGCAACTCGTACAGCACAAAGTCATACTTTCGCAGCATTGCCATCAGTTTTTGCTGTTCATGCACAGGGGCCACCTCCTCGGAAGGGATCGTCCAGCGCCGGAAAGATCGTGCCAATGGGGAACGCCGTTTCTGTATCATATGGCTCCTCCCACTGCTGGTAGGGGACGTACGCCATGCCGACGGGCGTTTCCGCCGGAAACGGGCTGATGGGGGCGTGCTCTTCCACAGTGTCTGTATATCGGGCAGAGACCGGCTCCGTGCGGGGATAGTCCCGCAGCAGATTGTGCTGCATCCCCGGGACACGGGGCATTCGTTCGTATGCGCTCTGCAAATTTCATCCGCTCCTTTCTACAAGAACTCATTCGAAACCCGCTCCGCCAATCCGGAACGGGTCTGTTTCATTCTATTCCGCAGCGGGGAAAACGGTGCGCAAAAGTTTGCAGGGACAGGCTGCGCCGCTACAGCAACCCTCCACGCCCATGTAGGGACAGGTTGTGCCGTCACGGCAACAGCATTTACTTTTGAGGAGAAACGGAAGAAGGGTCAAAAAGAATATCAAGAAAAAGCGTGGGTTCGAGAGCAGCCCTGAACATAAGCCGCTTTTTGCTGATGCGTTTATACTGGGCTTGAGAAACCAGATTCAGTGCAGTTTTACGCAAAATGTTGAGATTCAGCGGAGAATTGTCCTTTCTTGCCCTTGAGGCATCCTCACGAAAAACAACATCAAGATACCAGTGAAGCTGATTTTCAATAGACCAATGCTTTCTCACAGAATCCGCAAATGTTTCAAGATCCGTAAGCGAAGTGATAAAATATCTCGTAAATTCACGGATTTCTCCGCTTTCCGCAATCGTTGACCTCGCACATCCAAGTGCATCCAGTCCTTTCCATTCATCTTTTTGTTCCAGCCATGATAAATCCGTTAAAAGCTGATACTCCCTCTTTTCAATCCTTCCATGCCCTTTCTCGATTGTTGTTTTTGAAGGAATATCAGCAGAAAATGCTTTGAAATAGTCCTCGGTATCCTTGTACAATGCAGGCTGATTTTGCTTTAATCCAATCGTGTAATCCGCTTTCTTGTCAATAATCTTTTCGACAATTTTCTTCTGACAGCTCATAGCGTCAGCTGTTACAATGTCACCTTTCACATCAATCAAATCGAGCAGCTCGGGGACAGCAGTTATCTCGTTCGTCTTTTCCTCAACGCAAATTTCGCCCAAAGTAAGCTGATTTTCAGCTACAAATGCACTGACAACATGATATGCCCGATGCTTGTCGTTTCCGCTCCCGCAAATTGTTTTTCCGTCTATTGCAACTGTTCCCCGGCAGTTTCTTTCGACCGATATCCAGTTTATCAGGCATGACGAAAGTTCAGACGGGTTCAGTTTTTCAAAGACTCGTCTGAATGTATCACTGTCAGGTATCCCATTCGGAAGTTCAAGGAATTTCGCCAGATATTCCTGACGACTTTTGCCAAACGCCTCCATATCGGCAAAATCTTCCCCTCCGCATATGATGGTACACAATCCTATGATTATGATATCCTCCAGCTTATGCCGGATATTTCCGTATCCGGTTCTTCTCGGCTCTCGGATATTTTTGATTTCTTCTTTTAGTTCTTCTATTCTCATATCTCTATTTTACTACTTCTTTCAAAAAAGTAAATGATGTTACCCTGACGATATATAGGGTTTCACTTGCAAATTTTATCAATGTGATGTATAATATAGACATACAACCAACGAATTTGAGGTGAATTGTTTATGACCGATATGCAGCCGAAGAAAATGATTATACTTGACATCTTGCAAATTATACAGAAACACTCTGATAAAGATCATAGGTTATCGCAGCGTGATATACAGGATTTATTGGAAACGGAATATGGAATGAAAGTTGACCGCAAAACCATTAGCCGTAATATTATCAAACTTGTGCAATGCAAATATCCAATCGAATTTGGCAGCAACGGCGCTGAAACTATCCTGACAAATATCTATTACGATCACAAGTTCCTGAACGGCGAGCTTCGTTTGCTGATAGACAGTGTCCTGCTGACGGACGGTCTGCCGAAAAAAGATCGTATCAGTTTGATCCGTCGTATTGAGGGACTGTCGAGCAAGTATTTTCATTCTGAAATATCCAAGATCGATATGGATATATACGGCAGGATTGAAAACAGGGAAATCATACTGACACTTGAAGAAATCGGCAGTGCCATTGCTGAGGGAACACAGGTCACATTTTATTACTCCGACTGTGGTATTGACGGGGAACCGAAAATCAGGCGTGACAGTAATGGGAAAGAGAAACAGTATACTGTTAATCCCTATCAGATCATATCCAAAAATGGACATTCCTATTTAATCTGCAACCTGCCGGAATACCATGATCTGACGCATTTTCGTATTGATCGTATCAAGGACTGCCGTAAAACAGATGTGCCTTCCAGATCGCTTCGTATGCTGAAAGGCTTTGAAACAGGCATCAGACTATCGGAGTATATCAAATCTCACCCGAATCTCTGGAGCGGAGAACCGGTACATATAGCATTCCAATGCAAGCAGTATATGATGAATGATGTTGCTGACAGCTTCGGCACTGACATACATATTGAAGAACTTCCTGATGATATGATGAAAGTTCACGTTTATGCAAGCGAATCCTCCATGCTTCACTGGGCGGTGCAGTTTGCTGATGCAGTTGAGGTCTTATCGACTGCAAGTTTACGCAAACAGATCGCTGAAACACTGCGAAACGCTCTTGAAAAATATGAAACATAAGTATCCCTTTTTTGGTACATCGACCGTGATATAATAGAATTACAAACGAAAGGGAACGTTTAGCTGATACCGTCTGTTGGTCGTGTTGCACATTTACGACATCGTTCTTTTGTGCAAAAGGGAGAATTCTCGGATTTTCGCCCGAATCTTCGGAAATTGAGATTTTTGTGTGCTATAATGGAAACATAAAGAGAAAGAGTGAGGAGGTATGTTTATGTATCAGTACACTTGCGATTCAAAGTATTGTGCCACCTGTTCCTGCTGGTCAGGCGAGCGGAAGATTTGCGATCATTTTGGCTCAAGACTTGAGGTCAGCAGCCCAATGGCTACAGGCAAATGCCTGAATCAGAAGTCAGGTGCGTGGCAGCAAACAAGACAGGCAAACGGCGGATGCTCTGCACATGAGAAGTGGGGAGCGTTGAGGTAACAGGAGGGATGACACATTGAGATGCCGTATGATGTGAATTTGGAGGAGGAAATGAAAAATGAATGAGTCTATTTTCAGCAGATTATTCCGTTATAAACAGACGGAGAAAATGTCACCGAAAGAAAACTATTTGACGGAAATGCTTGCTTGGATGATTGACAGCTTGCCGCAATTCGGACAGGATTATGTCCTGTTTCTGAATTCCAAATGCAAAGAAAAACTAAACTTTGATGCAAACTGTCCGTTTACAGTCTCAGCAAGAACACAGGTTGCAGTAGAAGATGGTTTTATAGACATGGTGATTATAACAGACCAAAATCTTGGTTTTATTTGTGAACACAAAGTCGACAGCGAGTTGAGCAATAATCAAATAAAAAAATACTATGATTGTCGTGCAGAAATTGACAGTAATCTTGAATTTCAGACGGTTCTGTTGACAAAGAGTAAAGGTCAGCACGAGCAGAATCCAGACATTCAGATTATCTGGCATGACGTATATGAATTCTTCTCTGATCCAATCAGAAAAGAATCATATAATGCAGACGAAAAGATAATAATCGAACAATTCCTGATGTATCTTACGGAGGTTGGTATGGGCAAAAAGAATAGTATTTCAATCAAGGGCGTTGAGTATTATAGTGAAGCACAGAAGCTGGAGCAGTCATTAAAAGTCCTTTTTAACGATTTATGTACGGACGGTGATTGGGAAAGTAACTGCAAGGGAATAAATCAGTTCCTCACGGATTATAGCCCCAAGCATGTTGAGAAGCTAGGTGAAGGTCGAATTGGAATTGAATTTGCCTCATGGCAGCCTGGGCTTTTCGCTGGTGTCAAGCTAGATAACGCTGATGATAGCCTAGATTCTTTTGACAATACGCCGCAGCTTGTTGTCATATTAGATTGTATGAAGGGGGAGCGCAGCAAACATCAGGAGAAATCTTGGTTTCAATTGATTAAGCAGAATGCAAAAAGCAGTTCAAAAAGCGGATTTCAAATTCAAATAGGAGCAAAAAATAATCAATATCGGCTGTTAGTATTATATAAGCCGCTGACAAAAGTGCTGTCAAAATGCAATGAAGATTATTACGAACAAATGGAAAAAATTAAAAAAGAGATTATCATTGGAATCAATTGGATATTGAACTATTACAAGTTGTCGCGTGAGGATACTTGAAAGGAGCAAGAATAATGACAGATAATAAGAAAGGCAGCAGATTCACATTCGACAGCTTTGAGGTAACCAAAGCAAACTGCAAAGCCTTTGAGAAAGCTAAGCAGTTTGCAGAAAATGCGGATTTAAAGCCGTTTGCAATATTCGGCGGTACGGCAACCGGTAAGACGCATCTGCTCTATGCTGTTAAAAATGCAATTGAGTAGAATTCGCCTGATCTTCATGTGATCCTCACAACTACAGCGGATTTCGTTCTATGAGTCGGGCAAGCGTTTCATGATGACTTCTTCTCAGAAAGAATCTCACTTTGGCATTAAAGATCGTCTTTTAATACGCAGCTTTTGGGGCGAATTCGCTGTAATTTCTAAGCCATATATCAATGCACAGTTGCCTGCTGACGAAAAACGTGCTATAATTCGTAATGGACTTTTGGAAGACGGCGAGCGTCTTGTTGATGATTTTGATCTCAATGATTTCAAAGCATATTTTATAAATATCTGGAAGTATTTCAGTAACTATATCGGATTTTTTGATGTTGACCGCGAGGATATCAAGTTGATAAATAATCTGAATGATATTCTGAATGTATTATTGTATGAAACTCCATTGGAGGAGTGCGAGTGTCAGACTTGCATTCTGTTCACGAAAGCGCTGCTCTATACTATTTCATCATACGATATTCAAGTGTACAAAGACGGCTTTTATTGCAACGGCGTTCTTTACATCCCGTTGCCTCATCATGTAGGGACAAGTGATTATATTGAAATAACGATCGACGAGTTCGATGAGGAGTTCTTACGGTTTTGCGAGCAATATCAAGAATATGAATGCTTCTAAACCATATTTCAAGTATTATTAGAAGTATTGACGTTCTGATTAAGATTGGAGGCAGTGATGAGGGTATCTGTGTATTCAAGAGAAGCGATCGAGCATATTATAGCAGAAGGCTCATTCCCTGATAATACCGCTGTTATCAGTTTTTGTGATCCGGAGTTAAAACATATTGACAAAGACTATTCCCGAGTCGATTACACCAGCGTTTGCGATGATGTTTTTTATTGCGAAGTCGATGATCTCGACCTCGATTATCTGCCGGAAAAGGGATATACTTATGAAAGCTTCTTTCCCGAAACACCAGAGCTTGCTGCGTATATCAACAAAGCCTTCCGTGACGGCAAGGATATTATCTGTCAGTGCGAATACGGTCAGAGTCGCAGTGCAGGCTGTGCGGCAGCGATACTGGAGCATTTTTACCGCAGGGGTATTGACATTTTTGCAGATTACAAGTATTATCCAAATCAGGTGGTGTATCACAAGGTTTTTGATGCTCTGGAATCAGCAGCATTTCAGCCTACAGAGTATCTTCAGCGTGTACATGATTATTCCGGAACAAAGTTTCCGTTTGACAGAAACGCAGTAGAGGAAAGCCTGAACAGACTGCCACAGACCAAAAGAGACATTCTGTATATGTATCTCTGGGAGAGACAGTCGATGGCTTCAATTGCAAGACTGGTTGGATTCGAGCATTTAAGAATCGAACAGATTTTATCGGTATGCCATAGAAAACTTGCACATTATATTGCAAACAGCATGAGAAGAGAGCTTGCGGACAAAAAGTTGGACGTAACAGATTTTATCGGTATTCCATAGAAAGCTTGCACATTATATTGCAGGCAGCATGAGAAGATGATTCATCAAAAGTGCTCGCATTTGATGTAATCATTAAAATAGCTGACAGGCTGCACAATCAACATTAACACTTATATTAAACGGAGATTTGTTATAAGGTATTAAACGATTCCGACTGATTTCTTCGCTTGCGTATTTGTTAGCTTGTCATGTCAGAAGATACACATTGATAGTAATCATTTTATTTTGGAGGTTATTTTTATGGCAGTAAGACCGGTTTATATCCCTAAAAATTCAGCACCTTTTTATGATGTTGTGAACATTGAGTTCAAGTGGAACGGCGGTTTTGCAGTTTCGCAGAAACAGAAAAATATAAAAGCAATCCATGACGGTTTCAAACTGATTTATCCGGAAGCAAATCCGCTTGAAATTTCAAGCAAGTCGCTTATTCAAACAGGTGTTGAACTCAGTGCATTCAATCTTATGAAATATGTACCCGAACTTAAAAAGAGCTTTCCGATAGAAAACGTATATCAGGCAGGAAAAGTATTTGAAAACGGCTGTCAATATACTGATTTGATGTTTGTATCTCCGAAAGAGGCAAAACGTGATGAACGTCTTAAAAATAGCGGTAAACTGATTATGTTTAGATTCAGCGGACAAAATTTTCCGCTTATTCCTGAATCGCTTTTCTATAATTATATTTATATCAATGCGATTATCGAAAATGAGAAGCTTGCAAAGAAAATACTTGATTTTAACGGATTTACGGATATTGAGTTCAATCCTCAAAAAAGTATAAGCACGCAGGCTAAATCTGCTGCTATATACGTAGCTTTGGCAGAACTTGGGATGACCGGAAAAATAAGGAATTATAAAGACTTTTATTCACTGTTTATAAAATAGCAGAGGTGCTTTATGAAATCAATGGTGTAAGCTTGATTCATCCTTTCAGAAACGTTTACATTATGGCTGCTGTTCCATATGCATCAAATTTAAAAACAGTAATGTATGAGAATAAAGATGGAGTTACTGAAAAGAAGGTCTTAGATGGGTTCATGGGGCGTAAAGTTGAATCAAAACGATTTTGCAGAAGATATACGAGCGCAATATAAAAATAAGCTATCTGAAGGAATATCGAATGAAGTGGCTACAAATGAACTTATTGCTGATTATGGAGGTATCCTGGATGATATAGATGATGGACCAAATTTCTGGTTTATTCTGGCGGATCAGCAATGGAAGTTAGGTAGACTATTGCCAATTGTAAAGGAACAAGCTTTACTATGGATTGAAAAAGGCGGTGACTTAGAACTTTGGTATGCAGAATCTCAAGAACTTGGTGATGCACGCAAAAAAGTCTTGGAGGATCTAAAAGTTCAAATTTCTTCGCCACAGCCTGAGGTAAAAAAAATATCGAAAAAAAGACATTATATTTGCCCCTGGAAAATTGGTGATGTGTTTGCTTATCCATTGATTAGCAATCTTGCAAAAGAAAACGGGTTACATGGAAAATTTATTATATTTCAAGTTGCTGCAAAGAGAAAAATGAAAAAGAATGTCGATGAGTATCCTGTGGTTCGCTGTTGGATTGCAGAGGAGTTAACGTTTCCTCCCAAAACAACATGTGTGAAATGGAGTAGTATTCCAAGGAATGATGGAAATTATAATTACGGTTATTTTATGATTGCATCTTCTATACGCTCCGTTCCTAAAAGCATTCGTTTTATTGGAAATTTTGCTGAATATATTCCCGTTGATGATGGTGGAAATATTGAAAAAGCTTCAGATGGTGTTATATGGAAGTACTTTGAAGAAAAGATTGTAAAAGATTATCTGAGAGATATAGAATGACAGTGACTGGTACAGCACTGAGGTTTATGTTCGTGGTACAAATCTGTTGGCAAAGTTCAGCAAGCAGAGTGGCAATGTCAAGACGGATTATCGGTATTATACGCAGAATGCTCACGGCGATGTTGTTAATCTGACGGATTCCACAGGTGCAATTACGAAGTCGTACAAATACGATGCGTTTGGTGTCGAGCAGAATGTCGATGATGCGGATGATAATGCACGATTCGTTGTCAAACAAAAACTAATCTTAAATTTGCTACATATAAAAACATCTTAATGCACCAATACGCCTTTAAAAATTATTGGCATTTTAACATAAATATCAAAATATTCAATCATTGATTCGACTGTCAACTTTCTGCTGGAGGGAATCACGGTATTCTGTAGGGGTGATTCCAAAAATCTTTTTAAAGGAACGCACATAATATATATCACTATTAAAGCCACATACTTCAGCAATTTTCTTTATGGCCATATCAGTACATGAAAGATAATATTTTGAATGATTCAAACGGCTTTTCATAATCTCTTGTGTTACGGTAACACCAAACATTTTTTTATAAGTATGTTGAAAGTATGATCTGCTCATAAAAGCTTTTTTAGCCAATTCATCTATACTATATACTATTCCAGGGCTACAGTATATTTCATTTCTTATATTAATTAGGATATTATACTTTTTTTCATTTACTCTATTTTTATTACATAATGGAATTTGCAGATAAAGACTCTGACTTACTCTGAAAAATATCAATTGCATAATAAGCTGCATAACATCATTTCTGTATGGGTTATAAGCATCATGAAATTCAAATGCAAGTTTGTGTATCAAATCCGATATTAAATCCATAAAATTAAGCTTTACAGCTTTATTTAATGGAATACTCAAAGATTCAATCAGATCAAGATCGTTCGAATCAGGATTAAACACTATCCAATCATCAATATATTCATCTCCGCAGCCTTGTATGGAATGATTGGCATTTGGCGTATATAATGCAAATGTTCCTTTATCAATTGTTCTTTCTTCATCGTTTTCTTTAATAATAGTTTTTGTTTTAAAAATCATTAAAATGTGTACATCACGCCCGTTAAATTTAGCAGGAAAAGAAATATTAAAATCACCTTTATGTTTATGATTATAGCTGGCATAGTATATCTCCATGCATCTCTCCCCCTTTCTATGTGCTTTTGTCAGCATTTTTATTGTATCATTCCAATACAATTTTGTCAAGAAGCAATGGGAAATTCAATGCCGACCTCATTCTTATAGCACAATTGTTTAATGAAAAGAGTGCAAATGTGCATTGACATATTGCATTCATTGGGCTATACTATTATTAGTCATGTTGTACATTTTTTTAAACAATACCAATATTATTATGCACGCTATTACTTGCTGTATCTAATAAAAATTTACTTGTCTTTCCGTTTTTTGTTTCGCTCAATTATTAATATCTTGAAAAGCACGGGAAGAAGGTGAAATTTTATCATAATATTTTTTGGGGTGGTGATTTTATTTACAAATCAGTTTAAGTGAAAAAATAATTTTATAAAGGAGAACTTGAAAAATGAAACTCAAACTGAAATTCAAAAAAATTTTTGCAGCTTTGGTAACAGGTTTTATGGCTGTAAGTATGCTTGCAGGAATCCCTTCATCTTATACGGATGGAAATTCCAATGGAATATTACAAACATTCGAAAAAATGTCACTGAATGCCGAGCCTTTTACAGCATCGGCAGCCAGTAATTTTCGAAGAACTGTAAACAATGAATCACCTATGTGGATCGTTCATATCGACTCATGGAACTATCCCGATCCGGAAAAAATTATTGATCTTGTGCCGGAAGATGTTCTTCCGTATGTTGTTTTTAATGTATCACTATCTATTAACTGGAGCAGTACCGAGCACAGATGGCTTATGATACAGGACGGTATTGAATGTGCCCGTTCATGGATGAAAGCTTGTGCGGACAAAGGTGTATGGACTATGATACAACCATCCAGCGGTGGGCAAAGCCACTTCCCCGATTATCCTGCCGATTATGATCTGGATGATACGATATTTGGAGAATTTTTCAAGGAATATCCAAACTTTATAGGATATAATTACTGTGAGCAGTTCTGGGGCTTCGCTTCGGAAGATTTTCCTGTAACATATCAGGAGCGTTACAATCATTTTTCATCACTTTTGAAGCTCTGTAACAAATATGGCGGGTATCTTGACATCAGTTGGTGCGAAAACCAGTGGGGTTCTGCACTTAATCCAGTTGCTATGCTGAAAACAAATTCAACTTGGGAAAAGGCTTGCCGTATGTATGGTCAGAATCTCATTCTTGAAGAAAAATATACACAGTGTAGTTATATTGCCGATGTTGAAAGCGAAGTGTATGGTGCGTATATCTCAGGCTACTGTGGAAACTACGGTGTTCGCTGGGATGATACAGGCTGGTCTGATTACCCGTGGTCAGGAACTGCTACCAAGGAACAATACCGTCTTTCAACAAGTCTTCCAATATATCTGGAACGTATGGCTATGAACGGTATGACTGTCATTGACGGACCAGAGCTTGTCTGGGCTGACTGCATTAAAGGACTTTGGGATGGTACAGATGATGAGGGCTATAAATATCGCCGGTGGGATTTCTATGATCAATGCAAGAATGTTAATGTTGATATGATGCGTAAATTCATAGATGGCTCTTTGCGTATCCCAAGCCGTGAAGAAGTTATTGACCGTACAAAGGTTGTTATTATTCAAGATGTGAATTCAGGCAGCAACGATGATAAATATTGTTCATATAAAACATTGTTCGAAGGCTTATACCGTGCTGACAATGACGGCAACTATGAAGATAATCACAATCCTTACAAGAGTACGGGACGCTATCAAACAATTCCAACTGTATACGCTTTGCTTGATGACCTTGCAAAATCGATTCCTGTTCAAATAAAACAGTCAACAATTGCTTCAAGGTGGCCGACCATTGCAGATAAGCAGTCGGAATTCAATAAAATTTATCCGGATTCTTATTATGCAAACTGCTATGTAGCAAATAATCAGAATACATGGCTTACTTACTACAACAGCAAGGTAAGCGATGGTGACAGAGGTGCAAAATTCGATTTAAAATACAACACTTGTAAAAGCCTTGATATCAAGCATCAGCTTTATGGTTCAGCACTAATCAATGAATATTCAGACCATATAAATGTATATCTGAATAATTATGATGAAGATGCATCAACAACTCTGAAAACAGAAAGCATTACAATTGCCGGTGCAAGTTCCAACCCAACATTTACAGCTGAAGATAGGGGCGTTAATCAAACAGCAAGTGTTATAACAGAAAGCTGGAGTAATGGTACGTACACGCTTACTGTTAAGCATAACGGGCCTGTTGATATCTCTATAAAATGCTCAGGCAATGAGACGGGACGCCTTACTTCTTATCCGCAGGCTGTACAAACAGAACCTTCATTCCCTGATTTCTATACCGGTGCTCGTCAGTATGAAGGGGAAAACTTCGACATGAAGAATATCGAAGGCAATGTTACAAACGGTTGTTCAGACAAAAATGGGCCTAAAAAATATCAGGGTATGGGCTTTTTAAAGTTCGGGACTAAGAACACAGCTGCTGTAAAAGATACTGTAAAAACCACAAAAGCGGGCATTTTCAAGTGGACACTTCGTTATTCTGCGACATCTGATATTAAGTGTGTTGACCTTTATGTGGATGGCTCTAAAGTGAAAACACTCTCACTTCCCAAGGGGTCGAGTTATGATGACTGGAAAACAATCAGTGAAAATATCACTCTGAAAGCAGGAGAGAATAAAATTGAACTGAAATCCAACAACACACTCCCCTGTTCATTGTATCTTGATAATTTTAAGGTAGAAGGTGACTTTGGCGATTCTGCAATGACAATACCGCCTTTGAACGGAAAACTTATCCAGAATCTTGTTGTGAATGATAAGGAAAACGGTGCAGACTGGGATATTTATTATGATTTTGGAGAAAATTCAGTGATTTTCGGAGATCGTGATATTACGGCAACAAGCATTCCTGAAAATCTTATAGGTGCTGAGGCTATAAGAACAGCCTGTGATTCAAAGATGTTTACCAGTGATCTTGGTACATTTACTGCTGGTGCTGATATTACTGCCTATGTTGCAATAGACAGTCGTGTTGTACCTGTTCTTCCAGAATGGCTTGGAGATTGGGAAAAAACGGATGACATCATGACTGCAACAAGTAGTTTGACATTTGAACTTTACAAAAAGAATTTTAATGCTGGTGAAACAGTTACTCTTGGTATGAACGGCGGGAATGGCAATAATACAAACTATCTTGTTTTTGTAAAAAACAAGGAAATCATCCTCAATGGTAAGCTTATAAAAAATCTTCAGGTATTCGACAGCGAAAACGCGATTGACTGGTCTATCCAGAGTGATTTTGCAAACAACACAAAACTTTTCGGCGACCGAGATCTGACATGCACAAGTATTCCGTCAATTCTTGAAGGTGCTGAATATATCCGTACTGCCTGCGATTCTAAACTTTATAAAGATAATCTTGCAGAAATGACAGCAGGAGCGGATATGACATTAATGGTAGCAATTGATACCCGAATCGTTCCTCTTCCTGAATGGTTGAATGATTGGACTGACACAAATACAAGCATTTCAACATCAAACGATTTGACTATGAAGGTCTATTCTAAAGCTATGAAGTCCGGCGAAAAAATAACCCTTGGAACTGATGGCGGATTAGTGGAATCTGTAAACTACGTTGTATTTGCAAAAGAGGGTACTGTCGCAATTCAAGGTGATGTCAATATGGACGGAAAATTTGATATTGCTGATGTCGTACTGGTACAAAAATGGATCTTGTCTGTGCCTGATACAAAACTGGCAAACTGGAATGCCGCTGATTTGTGTGAAGATGACAAGCTTAATGTATTTGATCTTTGCCTTATGAAACGTATGCTGATAGAGAATCGCTAAAAATTTTTCTACTTGCAAAATAAGAGAGTATATAAGATTTATTCCAATATATCGGAACAAAGCAAAAATCTCCGCAGAAATACAATTCTGTGGAGATTTTTAGATGATAGATTGTCAAGTCAAGTGCAACACAATCAGAGTAATAGTTATGGAAATATAAGAAAAACGAGAAAATGCAAAAACAGCACCTTTTGTGGCAGCCAATCGATTCTGATAAAGTTTCGGTAAAAATGGAGTCGTAAAAGGTGCTTTTTCTTCTGCTGGAAAAGATCGATGCGGACGCTTGACGTTGCTCTGAAAATATGCGAAATCAGATAGTGGTGACGTTCGGGACTGTCAATTTTTCATCGGGAACAAGTTTGGTTTGTAAAAGCTGTAGGTTTCTGCCTTGGCTCTCACATCGATTTGTGTGAAGTGAAGATTTTCTTCTCAAATCTCCAAAAACAGTAGCATTTTCATGGAAAACGTGATAAAATAACAATGCTGCAGCAGAAGGAGAAAAAACATGATTGAGATCAAACGAGTTGCTCTCTATGCCAGATTTTCCTCAGATCATCAGAGAACCGAGTCCATCGATGCACAGATCAGAGCAATGAAGGAATTCTGCGATCATAACAGGTGGAAAATCGTAGAGACTTATATAGATGAAGCATACTCAGCCACCAATGACCGCAGACCAAGCTTTCAGCGTATGATCGAAGACAGCGGAAAAGGATTGTTTGACATCGTTTTAGTGCATAAACTAAATCGTTTCAGCCGCAATAGATACGATTCGGCATACCTACTGCTGTACAGCACACAGAAGCGACTGCTGTAACTTCAAAGAGATAGACAGTGAAAAACTGGATCACTACGTGATAGCACTTTTGGAGCGGGAGTTGTTTTGCGAAGCATCGATGAAAAAGTAGATCTGGCATCTGAATCAGTGCATCAGCAGGCATAACCGAAAACTTCCTGCATGGAGAAAAGCACTGGACGAACAGCCGGACAAACTCAATCTGGAATACATTCAGATGCAGAGCAGTAAGGAGAAAACGATTGAGATCTATGAGCAGATCAATACACTGGAATCCCAGAGAATTGCTTTAGAAAGCAGTCGGGATAATTTGCAGGAATTAGAAGCTGTCGAGTATGCAGACTTCTGTGGCTTGATCGACTCCTTTTTCGCACTACAGGAAGAACCCTTTCGGTTTCGTACATTCATCAGAAATTATATCAAAAGCATTACAGTGTATCGGGAAAGCGTTGTTTTCAGTCTGGACTGCGGTTTCGGTCTGCTGGACGGAGTTGTCAGGGAATTTACAGCGAAGCGAATCGATTTCAAAACGCCTTCATATTTTTGTTCGTTTGGCAATTGTGCGGTGTTGCCTTAAGTCTTTCAGACCTCTCAGCAGCGTAAGGAGAAGCCCCTCGGAGATATCTGTCGGCATTTCGACCTCGATCCCGTCTTTGTGGACAATCATCTTTTGTGAAACAGCCGGTTCTGCCTTCTCAGGTTCAGCACCACTTGCAATACATTTTGTTTTCACCGTGGCTGTAGTGCAGGTGACACTTTGAGAAACACTCAGCGGTACGATCTGCTTTGGCATTCCTGTATCTGCTCTGCCCACTTCCTGTGACGAAGCTCGGTTTTCACTTCTCTGATCGTTGGCATATTCTCAGCTCCTTTCGGGTTGAACCCTTTGGAACTATTTTACCACTTTTTTAGAGCCTCGTCAACGTTAGGGTGTGGTTTGCGGTTACTTTTTATTAGTATAGCATACTTATGCACTTCTTGTAAATTGACAAATGGACGATTTTTATTTTTGGCTTTCTGAGCTTTCAACATTGTGGATTTTCTATGCTTTTACGGGGAACTGAATAGTTACCAATATACTTAATAATATTATTTGACTTTTGTATGCAAGAATGCTATAATAAAATAAAGATATAATATTCAGTCAAGTGCAACAAAGTCAATCAGGCAGTTGTTCTAAAACAAAGTGAACATATACAATTTTAAAGTAATATAAAATAATGAAAAATATGAAAAAAGAAAAATGTTTACTGATTGCGGTACTCCTAACTTTAGTGGTTGCATACATATTCCGCCTATTAGGATTGATGAATGTTGATATTACTATCACTAAGTTTATCCGCAGTATGATACACATAATATTGTTTTCTATGTGGGGTGTTTCAGTCCAACGCAGAATTATCCAGCAGCAAACAAAAAAATATCTGATATGCATCTCTTCTCTGATGATATTCTGGATTATTCTTAAAACTTTGAAATACTTCATTATCACAGATGCAGTTATCAACCGTTATATCTGGTACCTGTACTATGCTCCTCTTCTTTTCATTCCGCTTTTTGGACTTTTTATTGCATTTTTGGTTGGAAAACCAGTAGGATATAAATTGCCGAGATGGGCATATGCTTTTTTTGTTCCAACTATCCTGTTTTTTATTTTGGTTATGACCAATGATATGCATCAGATGGTATTCTGCTTTCCTGAAAGTTCTGCTGTCTGGACAGATGATCAATATGAATATGGCTTGTTTTACTGGCTTACGGTGTGCTGGGAAATTTTCTGTACGCTGATCATGCTGGTGACATTATTTATAAAATGCCGTATTCCTGAAAAAAACAGATTTATTATTCCTCCATTGATACCAATAGGAATCATGCTGATATATGAAGTTATCTATGTACTTGAAATACCTGCATTGAGATTGGTTGCCGGAGACATGAGCATAGCCTGTTCGCTTTTATATATAGCTGTACTGGAAAGTTTTATCAGGTGCAGACTGATACCAGCCAATTCACAATATGATGAGATGTTCAATGCCCTGACAAATATAAATGCCAAAATTACTGATAATAATTATGAAGTACGTTATGCATCTGATGATTCTGAACAGATTACAAAAGAGCAGATGAAAAAAGCTCTAAATGAGTCCGTTATGCTGTCAGAAGGAAAGCAGCTCCATAATATGTCAATTACCGGAGGACACGTTATCTGGACAGAAGATATTTCAGAATTGCTGTTTTTACGCCGTAAACTGAAAGAATTACAGGAAGAATTAAAAGAACGCAATACACTTCTGAAACTGGAATATGAGTACAAAAACAAATGGCAGGTAATTGAAGAACAAAATCGTATGTATGACATTCTCGTAAAAGCGACGCAAAAGCAAATTGACAAAATCTCATTATTGGTAAAGAAATATGAAAAAACCGGAAGGGATACCTATAATTCCAATATTATTCTTGCTGAAATTGCTGTACTAAGCAGTTTTGTGAAACGACGCAAGCATCTGGCGTTGTCTGAATATGCTGAACATAAGATATCGGAAGAAGAACTCATCTGTGCTTTTCGTGAATCTGTCAATGCTTTAAAGCTTATGAATGTTACAAGCAATATGTATATTGATACAGAAAGAAAATATCTTTCCGGAAAAACGGCAACGAGGGCATATGATTTTTTTGAAGATTCAATTGAACAGGTAATGGAAAGCCTGCGTTCAGTTATGGTGAGTATCGGCGTAATCAATAACAAGCTACGTATAAGAGTTGCTGCTGATTGCGGCGATGAGATTAAAACCGTGCAGGAATCCTATCCGAATGTGAAAATTACTTATGAAGATGAATGGGTACTTGTTCTTGAACTGGAAGGAGATGGTGAAACATGACTTTCTTCTGTGCACTTTCTCACACTGAACAGACAGCTTTGATATTGTTTGTATTTTTATCTGCTTTGTGCAGTATCGCCTTGTTTGTATATAAAATGTTCTATCGACGCAAAGTAATACATATTTTACTGGAATCCATTATTATTCTGATTTATCTTGCTTTGCTAACTTGTCTGGTTCAGTGCAATCATAATGAATCAGTTAAAATTAAGCTGCCTGTTATTGTGATTATTTTAATAGTACTGATTGCACTGATAAGATCGGTATTTGGAATATTCAGTGAGAGCAGACAGAGCAAAAAACAGCTTTCACCTTTTTCTATAAAACAGGCAATAGATGATCTGCCTGTGGGACTTTGCTTTGCAGATCCATTCGGGCGTATTATTTTATGCAACTGCAAAATGAGTGATATCGGAATCACACTGCTTGGCAGTCACCCTCAGATGCTGAATGAAATGGAATCTGCTTTGATGAATCCTCCTGAAACAAGCGGGATAAAAATCATAAACGGCAGCAAAAATCTTTTTCAGTTTCCCGATGGAAGAATTTTTGAGTTTCATAAGCATACAATGACAACCTCGGAAATCAAAGGCTATACTCAGCTTTCGGCACAGGATGTGACTTTTGTGTATAATGAAAATGTTAGTCTGGAATGTGAAAATCAGAAACTCAAAAAAGCAAATGAAAAGCTGAATAAGATGTATGAGTGTATGGAAGACACTGTCCGTGAAAGGGAAAGCCTTGACCTGAAAGTTTATATACATGATATGCTTGGACGCAGCCTGATTACCATACAGGATATCATAAGCAGTTCTTCGGGGAGTGTAGAAACAAAGCTGAAAACTTTAAAAGAGGCGGTAAGCTATCTTTCAAGCAATCGTTCTGTGTTCAGAAATACATTTGAAGAAGTACAGCAAAATGCTTTGGAAATGGGAGTAAAAGTCACACTTGATGGGAATATTCCTTCTGATATGCAGACAGAAAATCTTATTGCTGTCGCAGTGAGAGAGTGTGTTACTAATTGTATTCGCCATGCCAAAGGCAATCGGGTAGATGTGAGTATTCATGAGATGTCCGGTATTATAAGAGTTGTGATTACAAATAACGGAGAAGTGCCTAAAGAGAAACCAAAGGAAGGAAGTGGACTTTCCTCACTTCGCAGAAGCGTTGAATCATCAGGTGGAGAGATGTATATTTCACATATTCCTGCTTTTGCATTGATTCTGAATATTCCGGGAAAGGAACTTTATGAATTATGATAAATACGATTATTGTGGAGGATAACAAGTACATACAACAACATTTTTCCAATCTTATTGCTGATGATGAAAGATTTCATTTGGCTGACGTAGTTTCCGATGCATTTGAAGCTGAAAAACTGTGTTACAAAGGCATTGACCTGGTTTTAATGGATGTATTGACACTCCACAGGCATTCGGGACTGGCTGCCGGAAGGCGTATTAAAGAAAAATCTCCAAAAACGAAAGTTGTTATCATTACATCTCTTATAGATCCTGATATTCTTGCAAAGGCAAAAGCAGGCTGTGCTGACAGTCTCTGGTACAAGGACCACAGCAGTAAGGAACTTCTGGAAGTCATTGGGAGAACACTGTCAGGCGAAAGGGTTTTTCCGGACAGTTCTCCGGTAATAGAAATGGAAAATATGCTTTCTGATGAAATATCTCCTGCACAGCTCGAAATCCTTCGCTGTTACATTCGTGGTATGACCTATGCAGAAATCGGATTGAAATTTGGAATTTCAAGTGATGGGGTACGATACCATATCCGTGAGATGATAAAAAAAGGCGGCTTTAAAAATAAGGAGGAACTGATTGCAACTGCTATTGACAGCAAGCTTATTGTTACAATGCTGAAAGATAAATCGTAACTTGTCCGCATAGGTTTCCTGTATATATTTATACAGAAAAAATTCTATTGCACACATATTTTTACTCACCTGTTTTGATTGAACGGGTGATTTTTTTATATTTTATGAAAATAACTTTTAAAACTCCGAATGTGGTAGTTACAGATGATGATATAGATGATAAAATGTACTTGATAATCAGATGTACGTAATCTGTATAGTTGATTATACAGAAAAATTTGCAAAATTAGGCTAATAAATGTTGAAATGGAGGAGATTAGTATGAAAGCGAAAAAAATTATTATTGCCATAATGTGCCTGAACTTATGCCTGACAGCAATTGCCTGTGGAAACAAGAAAGATAACAGTGATAAAGAGAACACTTCTTATTCGTCAGAAGCGGCGGACGATGAAACAAAGAACTCGGAAGGAGAATCGTCCGAAGAAATATCAGAAACAAAAAATGATGCAGATTACAATGTTGTGAAAAAATACTGGAAAGCAAATATCCCCGACACACTGGAAGAAGATACGGAAAATGCATATGAATCTGATAGTTATACAGAAAATACATTTAAAGCCCTGAACAGTGATGGCGAAGAAGAGAGAAGTATTGAAATTTATGTTAACAGTGAAGATGCTATGTCATATCGTAAGAACATTATTTCATATGGTATCAAACTTGAAGACTATGCTGAGGGCAATGTTGATACAGTAACTTTGGGCGGTGTGGATTTTGTAAAAGCCAATCATGAATATTGGGGCGAAAAATCTACAGTTTATATGACACGTTATGAAGGGTCACAAAATTCTGTAACAATTACCATAACAGGTGATGCAGACAGTGATGATATTCGGAGTGTGTTGAATACCATTGAATTTACGATTCCTGACGGAACTGAAACTGATGCTCCTTATCCGTGGGACGGCGAGCCGCTTATCACAAAATCAGGTACGGTAAATGTAGGCAGTTATAAACTTACTGCAAATCAGATTGTCGCATCTGAAAGTATCTTGCCAAATGACATTTTTGACAACAGAGTTGTAATTGCAGGCGATACAATGTATGCTTTGAGTGACCAGCATCTCTATATATTAAAACTTAACGGTTCGGAAGCTGAATTAAAAGAAAATGTAGAATTAGAAGGAGATTACGGTTTTATGTCGGCTGATGAAAACGGTAACGTGTATATTTCGGGATTTATGGAGCCTTTACTCGTTTACCGCGACGGAAAAAGTGCTGATGCACCAAAAATAGAAGACAAATTTGCGATAAGTCGTGATGGCAGCTTTGGAGTTGAATATTTTATGCAGCCTGAGGAGATAAACAAAGTCACATTAAAAGATGATGGAACTGTAGAAAGAGAAAATCTTCCAATAGGTACGGAATACGTTTCCCTTGTTAACGATCTTTTTATAACGAAAGACTACATTCTTATAAGCGGAAGTGCAACAGATGAAAGCGGACATAAAATTTTTGTATTCGATCATAATGGAAAATATATAAGAACTCTTGCTGGTGAAGATAATGGTACTTTAGGTTCAGTTAATGGTGCTGTTCAGACAGATAACGGAATATTAGCTATAGATGGTAATATGAGATGTATATCACTTTGGGATAATGACGGAAACTACATCGGAGATGCAGAAGATGGTGAACTTTTCGGCACAAATTATCCTTGGATAAGCGGTCTTTATCAGACGAATGACGGTAAGATTTTCATTTCCATGGTTGAGGAACGTGAAGATAAATCATGGGATGAAATGATAATGTTCCAGCTGGACTGTAATTTTTAAGAATAGACACAATTAACATATTTATACTATAAATTCAGAAAGGAGCGTATGATTTAGTTCTCCTATATACCTATATCATATAAATTTTAGGCAACACCGCATAATCTCCACCTACAAACAAAACCACCCAGCAAAATGCTGAGTGGTTAGAGAAATGTTTCATTTTCCATCGCAAAGGCACACTGAATTAGACCGTCAGAGATTTTCTGGCGGCCCTGCGAAAAAATCTCTGTAAATTCAACAACAGTGATAAAAAACGATATTGTGGGGCGGCTTGAAAAACAGCCGCTCAATTTTTTTACAGTATACAATAAATACCGTAATTTGTCAAGTTTCTTCAACAGTCAGTCTGTCGGGGTACATGATCTCCAGCTCGCCAAGAACTCTGCCCCAGTTTCTCAGCG
>OIYT01000992.1_pt1 | contig 22541 bp, 22 predicted proteins | sample 1588201 | NCBI WGS metagenome assembly OIYT01 (sample SAMN03283260) | human gut metagenome | biome: human-associated habitat; material: feces | host: Homo sapiens | place: USA | collected 2013
CGCAGGGGCAGCTTCTGCTCAAAGATCTCCTCGATGGTGGAGACATTGTACTTCTCCAGGAAGTCGTTGGAGATGCAGTTGATGTAGCAAACAGCGTTCAGGCCGCCCATGATGGCCATGTAGCCGGTGGCGGGTTCCTTGCCCAGGGTGCCCTCCTCGCGGGCCCACTTGGCGGGAGCGCCGTTGACGAAAGCCAGGTCCACGGCGCCATCAGCGAACAGGTAGGGGGCGCCCATGCCGCCGGGGCTGGTGGGCTGAACGTCGACCAGGCCGAAGCCGCCGTCGTTTTCCAGATACTTGCTCATCTCGACGATGGTGTTGTAGGTAGCGGAACCGACAGCGTCGGAGGAGAACACCAGGGTCTCGCTGGAGAAATCGGTAGTGCCCTCAGAGGTGGCGCCGTCAGAGGCGGCAGCGCCGTCATCGGCGGGGGCAGTGTCCTCGGTCCCGCCGCCGCAGGCGACCAGAGCCAGGGACATGACAAGTGCAAGAATCAGTGCAAATACTTTTTTCATGTTGCTTCTCCCTTTCAAAATATAGGATGTTTTTATTTCTTTCCCGGCTGCTGCACCGGATAAAGACGAAGTGGATGGAAATTTACTGCTCGGCCTTGGCGTTGGCCATGCGAATGCCGTAATCCATGGCGTTGACCAGGCTCAGCTCGTTGGCGTGGCCGTCGCCGGCGTGGCCGAAGCCGGTGCCGTGGTCCACGGAGGCCCGGATGATGGGCAGGCCCAGCGTCACGTTGACGCCGGCCACCGCGTCCCAGTGGCCCTCGGCCTTGTTGTACACAAAGCCCTTGACCTTCAGGGGGATATGGCCCTGGTCGTGGTACATGACGACCACGATGTCGTACCAGCCGCCCAGCGCCTTGGAGAACACGGTGTCAGGCGGGGTGGGCTTCTTCTCGGGGATGATGATGCCCTCGGCCATGGCCTGGTCGATGGCGGGCTGGATCTCCTCGATCTCCTCCCGGCCGAACATGCCGTTCTCGCCGCAGTGGGGGTTCAGGCCGGCCACGGCGATCTTGGGTTCCTTGATGCCGATGGCCTTGCAGCCGGCGTTGGCGATGCGGATGACGTCCAGCACCCGGTCCTTCTTCACCCGGTCGCAGGCCTCCCGCAGGGAGACGTGGGTGGAGACATGCACCACGCGCAGCTCCTCGTGGGCCAGCATCATGGTGTACTTGCTGGTGTGGGTGTAGTCGGCGTAGATCTCGGTGTGGCCGCTGTAGTGGTGGCCGGCCATGTTGATGGCCTCTTTGCTCAGGGCGTTGGTAATGGTGGCGTCCACCTCGCCGGCCATGGCCAGCTCGATGACCTTCTTCACATACTGGAAGGCCGCCTCGCCGCCCAGGGCGGTGGCGCCCAGGCCGAAGGGCTTGGGGCTCTCGGGGTCGCCCGGGATGTCCTCGGCCTTGACGATGCCCATGTCGTAGACGTCGATGACGCCGTACTCGTACTTGGCTTCGCTGATGGCGTGGATGGCCCGGATCTGCATGTCGATGCCGGAGACCTTCTTGGCCACCTTGGCCGCGTACTCCATGCAGGAGACGTCGCCGATCACCACGGGGCGGCAGCGGTCATAGACGGTCTTGTCCGCCAGGGCCTTGACGGTGATCTCCGGGCCGTTGCCGAAGGGGTCGCCCATGGTGATGCCGAGAATGGGTTTGCTCATATGTACTCCTCCTCAATTCGTGATGGCCTATGCTCAGCAGAGGCCCTTTTCCTCGTTCTCCTTCAGGACGGCCTTCAGCTCCGCCACGCCCTCGTCGCACAGGTAGTTGAAGGGCCTGCGGCAGTCGCCCACGGGATAGCCCATCAGGTTGACAGCCTTCTTGATGATGGTGTTGGGGTTGCCGAACTTGAACACGCGCTGGATGGAAGTGATGGCGTCCTGGGCCTCCTGGGCCTTCTCCAGGTCGCCGGCCACGAAGTAATCGTAGATGGAGGCGATGGTCTTGGGGTACAGGTTGGCGCGGCCGGCCACGCCGCCGGCGCCGCCCTCTTTCAGGCAGGTCAGGATGGAGCCGTCGTTTCCGGCCAGCACGGCGAAGTCCTTGCCGATGTCCCGGGTCTCCCGGATATAGGCCTTCAGGTTCTCGATGTCGCCGCTGGAGTCCTTGGCGCCCATGATGACGTCCACGTCCTTGGCCAGCTTCGCCACGGTCTCGGGCAGCAGCTTGTTGCCGGTGCGGGCGGGGATGTTGTACAGCACGATGGGGATGTTCACATGCTTGGCCACCTCGCAGTAGTGGTCATACAGCTCCTTCTGGCTGGCCAGGGCGAAGCTGGGGGTGATGATGGACAGCACGTCGGCGCCCATCTCCTCGGCCCGCTTGCTCATGTAGATGGTGTCCCGGGTGGAGATGCAGCCGGTGCCCGCGTACACGGGGATGCGGCCCTTCACCTGGTCGATGGTGGCCTCCAGGACCTCCTCCTTCTCCTTCAGGCTGAGGATATAGCCCTCGCCGTTGGTGCCGAAGGGGAAGATGCCGTGGACGCCGCCGGCGATCTGCCGCTCGATCTGGTTGCGCAGCTCGGGGATGTTGACGCTCTCGTCGTCAGGGTTCATGGGGGTGATGACAGGGGGGATGATGCCCTTGATCGCAACGTTCTTCATGTTCTCTCTCCTTATCAAAATTCGGATTTTTACAGAACTTCCTGATAGATCCGGCGGGCGTCGTCCGGGGTGACCTCCCGCATGTTGTTCACCAGCAGGCGGGTGACCTCCATGCCGGAGGCGACCAGGTCTTCCAGATCCTCCTTGGGCACGCCGAACTCGGTCAGGCTGGTGGGGATGTCCAGATGCTTCACGATGCCCTCCAGCTTGGCGATGACGGCGGCGCTCTTCTCCTCCACGGTCTTGGCATCGCCGCGGAGGCAGCGGTCATAGGCCTGGGCCAGGCGCTCCCGGCAGGCGGGTTCGTTGAACCGCATGACAGGGGCCAGCAGGATGGCGTTGGACACGCCGTGGGCGATGTGGTACTTGCCGCCCAGGGGATAGCTCAGGGCGTGGACGGCGGTGGTGCCGGAGGCGGTGATGGCCACGCCGGCGTAGAAGCTGGCGATCTGCATCTGGTTCTTGGCCTCCATGGCCTCGGGGTCGTCGCAGGCGGTCTCGATGTTGTTCAGGATCATGTCCAGGGCCTGCATGGCGAAGATGTCGCTGAAGGGGTTGGCCTTGTTGGAGGTCCAGCACTCGATGGCGTGGGCCAGGGCGTCCACGCCGGTGGCGGCGGCGATCTTCCGGGGCAGCTTCTTGATCATGACGGCGTCCAGAATGACGTAGTCGGCGATCATGTTGGTGTTGACGATGCCCACCTTCAGCTGCTTCTCAGGCACGGCCACGATGGCGTTGGGGGTGGCCTCGGAGCCGGTGCCGGCGGTGGTGGGGATCATCAGGGTGGGGATGCACTTTCTGGCCCGGCCCGGGGTGTCCAGCAGCTCCTTGATGCCGTACTCGTCGGTCATCAGGATGGAGGCGAGCTTCGCGGTGTCCATGACAGAACCGCCGCCCACGGCCATGATGAAGTCGGCGCCGTATTCCTTGCACTGGTCCACCAGCTTCTGGGCCTCCATGTAGGTGGGCTCGGCGGGCAGGTCGTCCAGGATGGTGTACTCCACGCCGGTCTCCCGGACCTTCGCCATGGGGAACTCCAGCAGGCCCGCGCCCTCGATGCCCTTGTCGGTGAACACCGCCAGGTGCCTGACCCCTCTCTCCGCGAAGATCTCGGGGATCCGGCCCAGGGCGTCCTCGCCGCTGAACACGGAATGGGGCATCTTCAAAACATACTTCGTCAGCATAATGCGTCCTCCCTCTTTTCTCCGGCCCCTACCAGGGAAGCCAGCTCGCAGAACAGCTCTGGCTCTCCGAAGCCGCCGGATTTTGAAATGATATGATAGGTTTTTCCTCGGTAAACAAACTCAGTCAGCACCGCGCCGGTGGCCACCTCGCACACGGGCGTCAGCTCCGCCACGCCCACCTGGCGCATCAGCGCCAGCAGGGTGTCGCCGCCGGTACACAGCAGCGTCGCGTCCAGGCCGCCGTCCAGCAGCCGCTGCATCAAAACGGCCAGGTTGGCGGAGATGCGCACCCGCAGGTCCGCCGTGGTCAGGCCGTGTTCCCTGGCGTAGCGCGCGGTGTCCTCGCGGCCCTCGGGGTCGTTGACATCCAGGATGCAGCGCCGGGTCCCGGCGGCCGTCGCCAGCCATGTCCGGACCGTCTCGGCGCAGGCCTCGCTCTTGGTCCACGCCTCTTCCAGCTTCTGCGCCGGGTTCAGGTGGATGTGGGCGAAGCCCCGCTCCTCCGCCACCCGCATCTGCCGCAGCGTCACCGGGTTCACGCTGCCGCAGGCCACGAAGAGGGCGGGCGCCAGCTCCGGGAACTCGGGGGCCTTGCCGTCCAGCTCCAGGATGTTGGCCAGCGCCGCGGCGAAGCCCGCGCAGCCCGCGGAGAGCCGCAGCCCCTCCGCGCCCAGCTGCAACGCGGTGCGTATCAGATCCTCGTCGCTGTCCGCGTCATAGACCTGGATGCCGCTCCGGGGTTCGGCGGACCGTTGCTCCATCCGCTCATGGAGGACCACCGGCACCGCCGACTGCTCCGCGATGATGTCCCGGATATCGGAGCGGCGCACCGGCTCGAAGGGGTCCTGGCCGAACACGCTCTCCGCCACGGGGACGCCGTCGATGTAGTGGACGCCGCCCCGGGTCACCCGGTTCATCTTCGGAAAGGCCGGCAGGAACGCCAGGCTGTCCGTTCCGGAGGCGTCCAGCACCGCCGTCAGCTCCGCGCCGATGTTGCCCCGCAGGGCGGAATCCGTCTTTTTGTATATGTAGGTGAAGCCGGCGGCCAGCGCGTCCCGCACCGCGCGGAACACCACGGCGTAGGCCGCCTTTGCCTCCAGGTGCCGGGTCTCGGCGTCCATCACCAGGACCTGGACGTCCTCTCCGGTCCGGGTGAAATCATAGGCCGGGTCTGTCACCACGCAGGTCCGCGCCCCCCGGGCCGCGAACTGCACGCCCGTGTCCAGCGCGCCTGTAAAATCGTCCGCAAGAATCAATAGCTTAACCACGTCACGCCTCGCAATCGTCCATTTTTGAAACAATTTTGCCGGCTGCTTTATGGGCTTTGACATTTCTTTCAAAAACTTCATCTGTTTTTAATGTTCTTTGGGATCATTCTACAGTTATTTTCTCTGTTTCGCAATCTTTTTTGTAGACAAAACTGTTTATTTTTGAAACATCTCTAGAAAACCTTGCGGTTTTTTTGTGCGTTTGGTATAATTTGTTTAAAATTTGAACGCATAGGAGAGCGCTTATGGAAACTCGCATCCGTGTTCTTGGCATCGCGCCTTACGAGGGCATGAAGTCCCTGATGAGTACCCTGGCGGAGGAGTATCCGCAGATCGATCTGACGCTGTTCGTGGGCGACCGGGAGCAGGGCCTGGAGATCGCCAGGAGCAACTTCCACGGCAATTACGACGTGGTCATCTCCCGTGGTGGCACCGCCAACATGCTGCGGCGAAACCTGGCGCTCCCCGTGGTGGAGATCGAGATCTCCATGTACGACATCCTCTCCACCATCAAGCTGGCGGACGGGCTGTCCGGCAGGGTCGCCATCGTCTGCGCCGCCAACACCGCCGGCAGCGCCCAGGCGCTGTGCGGCCTGCTGGACTATGACCTGGATATTTTTACATACGAATCCCACGACACCGTGGAGCCCACGCTGCTGACGCTGCTGCAGGAGAACTACCAGGCCGTTCTCTGCGACATGGTGGCCAACTCCACCGCCAAGCGTCTGGGCATCAACTCCTTCCTCATCACCTCCTCCATGGACAGCATCCGCAAGGCCTTCGACCAGGCCATGCTGCTGTGCCGCAGCCAGCAGCGCCTGCGGGATGAAAACCTGTTCTTCCGGGAGCTGATCCAGGGCCAGATCAGCCAAACCCTGGTCTTTGACAGCAACGGCAGCCTGTTCCTCTCCACCATTGAGAGTCCGGAGCCGGAGCTGTTGGAGCTGCTGCGGCGGGAGCTGCCGGAGTCCCGGGAGCAGGTGGAGCGGCGTGTCACGCGGAACGTGGGCGGGATGCTGTACTCCATCCGCTCCAGGCAGATCGACTCCGGAAGCCTCTCCTACACCGCGTTCTTTGTGGACGCCCGGAAAACGCCCCTGTCCCCCAACCAGGTGGGCATCCGCTTCTCCACCCGGCCGGAGGCGGAAAGCTCCTTCTACAGCAGCATTTTCAGCTTCGCGGGCACCATCAGCGACTTTCAGGACGAGATCGCCAAGATCAGCCACAGCAACGCCCCGGTCATGATCACCGGGGAGGACGGCACCGGCAAGGAATCCATGGTCAGCGTGCTGTACATGCGCAGCCTGCAGCAGAACAACCCCCTGGTCTCCATCAATTGCAGCCTGTTGAACGACAGGAGCTGGGCCTTTTTGCTGGAGCACCACAACTCGCCCCTGGCGGACGAGGGGAACACGCTGTACTTCGCCAGCATCGACGTGCTGTCCCACGAGCGCCGCCAGCAGCTGCTGGCCGTTCTGTCGGAGATGGAGGTCTGCCGGCGAAACCGGGTGATTTTCTCCTGCGTCTGCCAGCCGGGGGAGTACATCTCCGCTGTGGGCTCCCTGTTCACCGACAAGCTTTGCTGCCTGTCCCTCTATCTGCCGCCGCTGCGGCAGATGGCGGAGCGCATCCCCACGCTGGTGAATGTGACGCTGAGCCAGCTGAACGCGGACCTGCCCCGGCGCATCGTGGGCGCGGAGCCGGAGGCCATGACGCTGCTGCAGAATTTTCAGTGGCCCCATAACTACACCCAGTTCCGCCGGATCATCGGAGAGCTGGCCGTCACCTCCTCCGGGCAGGTCATCACGGCGGACAGCGTCCGCCAGCTCCTGCGAAAGGAGCGCCACGTGGGCGCTTTCTCCCCCCGGGCGGAAAACGCCGCCGTGCCGCTGGACCTGAACCGGACGCTGAGCGAGATCAGCCAGGACGTGGCGTTGCGGGTGGTGGAGGAGACCGGCGGCAACCAGACCGCCGCCGCCAAGCGCCTGGGCATCAGCCGCACCACGCTGTGGCGGCTGATGCAAAAATGACGGCGTCATTTTGCCAGACTTCTCCAACACGATTCCCGGCATAAGGCGGAAAATATTGTGGATACTATCTTTTGCCAGACAGACCAATTGAATGACAAAAGGAGTTTTCGATATGAAGGCAACTGGAATCGTGCGGCGGATCGACGATCTGGGCAGAGTCGTGATCCCCAAGGAGATCCGCCGCACCATGCGCATCCGGGAGGGCGACCCGTCACAGATGACATTGGCACAGTGGGAGCGGTTCTGCTTTGGAATGCTGGAGCTGGCAAAACGGCGGGGATGGGATACATAAAAGCGGAGGGATCTCCGTGATAGGAGATTCCTCCGCTTATCTATCTGCCCGTTCTTTCTCTGTATCCGATTCAAAGGCAAGCCGTTCCGCGGCTCGCTCGTGATGGTAGATATACGCCAGAGCGGCCAGCGGCGTTGGAAAAGTGAGTTTCTGGACATGGTAATACCCGTCGGATGTGCCATCTGCATGGAAACGAGCATCATTATTTTTATGATGCAGGCAGATAGGCCGTTGGTTATAGTCAAAAAACCACTCACCAGCGATAGTTGTAACCATCGCCGAACCGCCTTTAAATTCGATGTGCATACTATGGCGCTCAGCAAGTTCAGCCATGGCCTGCCGCATCAACTCAGATTTGGTTTTGAGATTGGACCGTTCTTTCTTTACAATGACAGGAATTGGTTTGCACACAGGACAGGGTTTGAACTCATGCAATTCAGGATTTGGTCCGCAGGCCTCCAGATCCTTTTTGACGATTTGCGAAATACAGACACAGTCCTTCGTGTGGTAGCGTTTGCTCCTTTTGTCCCCCACAAAATAGCAGTCTTGACGCGCCAGTATCCGCCGCAGCCGCTCGGTTCGGCTCATGCCACTCACTGGATCACCCCCCATTTTTGTTCATTCTACCATAGCAAGCATGACATTTCAAACTGTCCATTACTTAGACATAACCGCCTGGCGTCCTGTTTATGGCATTAGATGGTATCGCATATCCTCATAGAAAAATTCATAAACAGGTATGCCGGGGTATCTTGCCCGAATTTCCTCCAGGCTCAAAAAATCCTGATTTGAAATTCCCGGTTTTTCAAAGGATTCCGGCCTGCGGAAATCCATATAGCGTGCGGTGGAAAATCGGCCGTAACTGCCCTGAAACCTCCCGCAGAGACTGCACCTGCCGCCCCAGGCATACCCTATGAATTCACGGATGATAACTTTTTCGTACTCATGTTTGTGATCGGAACGCCGTGTGCTTTGTGAAGTTTTGGACGTTTTGGACTGTTTTCTGCGGCGTACATTCTCATCATACTCTTGCGGGAACCTTGCCATGGGTCACACCTCCATGTCTGGATGCCTGCGCAAATCCTGCTTGGTCTGTGCGCGGCTGTAAGCTTTGCCGTTTTCGACATATTTCGTAATGGGGCAAAGACCGTTCCAAGAGCCACGCTGTTTCGCGTAAAAGGCTCGCTGCGCCCGCTTACTTTGCTTTTTCAGTGGAGTAAATTTGACCATGGAAATCCTCGCCCTTCTGTAATGGATGAAACAATTTTTGAAAATTGCGGCAAAAGTCAAGATAGTCTGTGTGACCACAGAGAAGCATCTTAGACGGTAGTTTTTGAAGCGCTATAAGGAATGCTTTTTCATCACTCTTTTTGATTTTGCAGAAGATCATACAGTATTTGCTGTCTGCACGATGGGCCTCCTGCCCAAAATAGACCCGTACCTTTTCCTGGATAAATAGTTGGTCCGCGAGATATTCTTTCGTATCCACAAAGGCATAGTGGCGAAAGAATAACGAAAATTTTTTAAGAGGAATGAAATGGCTGTTTTGATATTTGTGCTGCATAGAACCTCCTGTTGCAATTTCATTACAATTTGATTCCAGATATTGCTTTTCCGTGTGCCATCCTGTATCCTGAAATATCCCGTTTTAAAAAATTTGATAATGGGAGGCTGTGGAAATGAAGTCAATCCCTTTTCCCGTCATTGATCCCGCTGCGACAGGTCAGAATATCATGCGTCTTCGCTTGGAACGTGGACTGACAGTTCGTGATTTGCAAGTGTTTTTTGGCTTTGAAGAACCACAGGCAATCTATAAGTGGCAGAGCGGCAAAAGCCTGCCCACTGTCGACAACCTCTATGCTTTGAGCGTCTTGCTCGGTGTGCGGATGGATGAGATTCTGGTCTCCGTAAAGCCTGAATTGAAGATTACAGCAAGTGAGCCGCAGGCAGAAACCTGCGGCTCAGTTATATTTATAGCCTGTTCTATGTTTCCTGTCATTGAACTGCTGGTTGAATCTTTATATTGCCCGATCAGTTATCAAATGGGATGGTCCGGCTCATGTTCTTGCATGAACCGGACCATCCTTTACCACCAATATCCGGAATGTTTGGGTGTCTTTGCGTCCTTTTCTTTTGCGTGATCCCGTTTCCCCAGAAGCTCGTCCTCTCGGGATATGGTCGGATCATACCAGTCCGCTTTTGCGTTTGCCCACTCCAGCCATTCAGAAAGATCTTCATCCGGACGGGCGGCTTCATAAGCTGATATGTAGCGGCGGATCTTACAGGCAATGTCATAGTCCTCGGCAATATTGGCCAGTGCGAGCGTACGGTCGACCTCCCTATTATACCGCTTGCGGCGTTCTTCCTTCCTGCGTTCTTCTTCCTGACGCATGCGTTCAGCCTCTTCCCGTGCAAAGCGCTGCTGTTTCAATACTTCAGACGCCGCATAGAGCTCCAACATCATATCGCCCAAACGGTCTTCCAGTCGGTATGTTTTACAATCGCGGAAGCTTTTTTGATGGTTGATCGTAATACATAGACGGCCATTATATTGATAGTCGTACTTGCGGATCTGAGGCTTTGATGCATAAGAATACTTCCTGCGCTTCTCCTCGTATTCTAAAAGCTGGCGATTTTCTTCTTTTGTTGGGATGTGATCGATCTTGTCCTGCGACTCAGAGAAAGAGACGGCAACAGTTTCCCCGTTGATAACAAACCCCAGGTTATCCGTGAGCTTGCAGCCCAACGGTTCCATTGCTTTGATCAGAGCATCTATAATGCGGCAGGCGCGCGGGATGGATTCGTCTGATATATTTTTAGCCAGTAACGGAGGGGGCGGCGCGTTACGGGAACGCCAGCTGTCATTATCATTTCGTTTCTCTTGCTTTTTCCATTCTGCAATGACCTTCCGGTGGGCAATGATTTTGGAATGCATGCGTTTGCTTTCTTCTGGCAGAAGGATTTGTGCCGCAACAGCCATCACGACAGCGCGATCCTCTTCGCCCAGGAACCCCAGAATAGTTTGATTGGTTTCCGATGAAGGAACGTACCCTGTTTGCATACCGATTTTCGTTGTATCCCTGGTGCTTTTGGGCAGCGACGCCTTTACAACAGGCTTTCCGGCCCGGAGCTTTGCCCAATACCCTGGTTGCGGAGTTGGAACCTCAAGTGATTTGCACACCTTATGGATGGCGACATCTGATACTTTGTATTTCTTTGCGACTTCTGTCACTGGGGCAGCCCAGGCCTCTTTGTAGAGGGTTTCCCGGTCATAGACATTATAAGTCTGTCCATATTGTTTAATAGTTTCCGGTTCCGGGACTGGTTCTGAGACCACTTCAATTTTCTGCGTCTCCTCTGGTACTTGCTGCTTCTGCGCCGTAGGTGTCAACGCAGAGAAAGCCTGTGCCTTTTCCTGTTGATCAGGAAGTTTCCTTTTGGGAGTTGGCCCCGCTTCAGATTTCTCCTTGGGCAAAGAGAATTCCTTCGCAAGCAAAACGACTTCATCAAGAGGCTCTTCCAGCGCAGTCCTTTCCACAGGTTTTCCAAAGCTTAGTTTTGTCCAATATCCGGACGGCGGAATGGGAATGTTGGCATTTTTGATTTGCTTTAGAAACTGCGAATAGGGGATATCATACTTCTTCGCTGTTCCGGCGGCAGAGATTTCCCAGATTTCATCATACAGCTGTTTGCGTGTCAATTGAACAACAGTTGTCTGCACAGTTGGCACCTCCTTCCTCTTTGAAACTTGGACAGTTTGCTTTTGCGGAGGAATGACTTCTTCTTTGATAAGCGTCTCGGGTTCTGCATCTTCATCGTTTCCCGTTGTGGGTGCACGGACTTCCAATGGCCTTCCGATGAGTGCGTGGAATTGCTTGATCCCTCCTATTCTTCTTTTTCGCTTAATAGAAAAACCAGATCCCGCTTCAAGTCCTCAAATTGAGAGATGATCGTGCTCAGGTTCTTCTCAATTCCTTCCACCTGGACTTCATTGATCTTGCCGTGATTGTAAGCAATCAGTCTTTCCGGAATGATGGAGTAGCTCCAGCTTTCCCGGTAGGTATCCTCGTTCTTAACAGCAAAACCGATCGGCAGCACATTATTTCTCATGCCAAGCGTCAACAAGTTTGTAGAGATTCCAAGATAATCCGCCGCGATTTTGATAGTGATCTTGGGCATCGCTCTGATTTCGTCATCTGTATACTTTCCCATGCGTTCACCTCCTCCCGTAAGCCATTTCATACAAAACAGGTAATTTGCTGCTTTCATTGTACAGATGCTGTGTGAATTTAGCAAGATGTCATCGCAGCTGAGCTTTCAAAAAAGTAGTGAAATATTCAAAGTATACTTTCAATAATTGTTGACTAAAATGAAAGTATACGATAAAATGAAGGCAAAGGCAGGTGTCATTATGGCCATTACAAGCAAAGAAGGCATTTTAAAGGTGCTGACCGCCTATAACCCCTGGTGGAAAACGGGCACGGTCAATCCTAAAATGTCAAAGACATATAAACGTTTTGCGTTCCATGAGGCGATGAAGCGGCTGGATCAGACGGACATTCGCCGTACCATCATTTTGACCGGCACCCGGCGGGTCGGGAAAACCACGATCCAATACCAGATGATCGAGGCGCTGCTGGCCAAGGGAGTCGCGCCGCAAAAAATCGTGTATATTTCCATGGATCACCCTATGCTGAAGCTGAGTGGGTTTCAGGATATTCTGGAGTGCTTCCACGAAAATGTCTACGCCGAGCAGGACGTGTACTACTTTTTTGACGAGGTTCAGTACGCCCAGGATTGGGATAAGTGGCTGAAAACCATCTATGACATGCAGCCAGATACCCAAGTGGTGGCCACAGGCTCCGCCAGTCCCGCGCTGATGAAGGGCAATCAGGAGAGTGGGGCCGGCCGCTGGTCGGTGATCCAGGTGCCGACGATGTCCTTCTACGAGTACTGTGAGATTCTGGGGATCGACCGCCCGCAGCTTCCCGAGAGATTGAAGATCACTACACTGCTGCGTATGACCCAACAGGAGCGCACCCAGATCATGCTGCAGCTGTCCAAGGTTCAAAACCACTTCAACCGTTACCTGCAAGTGGGCGGATTCCCGGAACTGGCCTTGGCGGACAATGATATTATGGCCCAGCAGATCATGCGGGAGGATGTCGTCGATAAGGTGCTGAAACGGGACCTGCCGTCGCTGTACAATATCCGAAATGCCACAGAGATGGAGCGTATCTTTCTGTACCTTTGCAATGTATCCTCTGAAATCGTGTCCATCGAGGCCATTGCCAAGGAACTCAACGGCGTGTCCCGCCCCACGGTGGAAAATTATATTCAATACCTGGAAAGTGCAAACCTGATTTATCAAAGCTGGCCTGTGGATATGGCGGGCAAGAAAGTACTGAAGGCCAAGTCCAAGATCTATATCGCGGACGCCGCTATTCGCAACGCGGTACTGATGGACGACTCGCTGCTCACTGATCCTGTGGAGATGGGGAAAATCGTGGAAACCGCGGTCTACAAGCATGTCGCCGCGTTCTATTACCAGCAGGCCACATCGGTGGGCTATTTCCGGGGCGGCAAGAAGGGCAAAGAGATCGATATCGTGGTGGACTATCCCAACACGAAGAATATTTTGATTGAGGTCAAGTACCGGGAGGGCGCGCCCATTGCGGACGACGACGCTATCTCCGAATTGTGCGGCGAGGCCTCCGCAGCCATCGTTGTGACCAAGAATTCCGGTGATTTCGGCATCCACAACACAAAGTGCGGCAAGGATATGCTGCGCATTCCCGCGTTTGCGTTCCTGTATCTGCTGGGACATGCCGAGAAGAATGGATATCGGGGAATTGAATGATTCTGTTTATTGATTACTCTGGTTAGGAGGGAGAAAGAATTTTGACTCTATTTGATGTATGTAATGTGCTCACATGTAGTAGTTATAGCGAAAACGTGCTTACATGGCTTGATAACCTTCAAAAAATTGAGGAAATATTTCCTAAAATCTTAGAAAATTTTGATACAATACGAAAGAAATTATCTGATTTTGTTGAAAATTTTCCTGTTGATGGCTTATATGAAGTTTTATGTTCATATCAACTGTTAGATATCTATTACCCCCCATGTTTGCACCTTTCCCTTGAACAAACGAAAGAAGTGTTTGAATTATTATCCAAAGGGCACACTCCAGAAATCCGTTCTCAGGTTGAGCAGATTATTCAAGAAGTGTATAGTGATGAGCTTATAACACACCTGTTAGCAGAATGGGAAGGTAAAGTTAAATCTGAACGATTTCCAATTTTGCAGGAAGGAATTCAATCGTATTTTAACGGAGCATATTATGCCAGTAATGCCGTTCTACTGACCCAAGTTGGTGGAATTATTTCGGATAACGAACTTAAGTTTTCTGAATGTGATATGGTGACAATTACACAAAAATTAGATAGCCTTATAGCAGAACAAAAAAGTCATGGCAAAACGGTAGAAAAAGAGAAGAATACTTTGCAACGCCATTTATTAATTAATTGCAAGAGACTTTGTGCGCTTTCGCAGAGTATTGTTCGAAGTATCTCTATAGCTCTGGTAAGGTGGATCCGGAAATATTAAAGAATGTTGCCAATCGGAATAAGGTGTTGCATGGAGAATGTTGCGACTTTGGCACCAAAGTTATGGCGCTTAAAACGATAATTGCAGTGGATTTGCTGATTAACCTTCCAATTTTGCAATTTGAGATTGAGAAAAAAACTAATAGCTCCAAGAATAACTGACTATGGGAGGTCAATGATGAGTAGAAATCCTACTTTAGATAATTTAAAGAATTTTGAAACTACGCATGATATTTTGGATATTACGGATATAGTATCCGAATATGAAAGATCGAGTGGTATATATCTCGATATAGATAGAGCGAGGGAAAAAATTGTAACACTGCGGGAAAACGATCTGATCATAAACGCAATGTGCGCACCGAAACCACATGAGCCGATCATCCCGTTGAATGAAACGACTCAAACTCAACTTTATAACATATTGATTTCAATTAGGGCTTATTTGGAAACAAAGCTCATCCATGATGCACAAAGTCAGCAAGGAGGAACCTATTAATGCCTGAAATGATGGATGGAATGAGCATGGACTTGGAACAGGCGAACATGGACAAGCTGCGCGCTGTGTTTCCCGAGTGTTTTGCAGAGGGCAAGCTGGATATTGACAAGCTGCTGGGCCTGTGTGGGGAGTATATCGACAACGACTTTGAAAAATACAAGTTCGAGTGGAAGGGAAAGGCGGAGTGCCTGCGGCTGGCGCAGAAGCGTTCCACCGGGACCCTGCGTCCTTGCCCGGAAGAAAGTGTGGGCTGGGATACCACACAGAATCTTTACATAGAGGGCGACAATCTGGAGGTTTTGAAGCTTCTGCAAACCACCTACTATCGCAAGGTCAAAATGATCTATATTGACCCGCCTTACAACACCGGCAACGACTTCGTTTATGCCGATGATTTTGTCGACCCTATGGCCCGGTATAAGGAGGTCACCCAGCAGACCACCAAGTCTAACCCTGAAACCATGGGGCGTTTTCACACCAACTGGCTGAATATGATGTATCCCCGCTTGCGGCTGGCGGCGAATCTGCTGCGGGATGACGGTGCGATTTTCATTTCCATTGACGATGCAGAAGTATATAACCTTAAAAAGATTTGCGATGAGGTCTTTGGAGAGGAAAACTATGTGGCAACGCTGGTTTATGACAAAAATCGGAAAAATGATGCAAAGTACTTCTCTGTTGGCCATGAATATATGCTCGTCTACTTCAAAAGTGCCACAACGATATATGAGATGGGCATCGTTTTGAGGGCGACAAAAGAAGGAATTGACGAGGTTAAATCTGAATTTGAGCGTCTTCGCACGCTGCATAATGATGATTGGGATAAAGTGAATGAAGGCCTGAAAGCCCTATATGCCTCTTGGCCTGAAGGAGATGAGAGAAAGTCTCTTGCACGATTTACACGTGTTGACGAAAAAGGCCCCTATCGAGAAGATGGTGATGTAAGCTGGCCAGGTGGCGGTGGCCCCATGTATGATGTTGTTCATCCTGTAACAGGAAAAGTATGTAAAAAGCCTGTTAGCGGATGGAGATACCCTACTCTTAAACGTTTACAAGAAGAAATCGATAAAGGACATGTTGTGTTTGGAAAAGATGAATCAACCGTTCCGCGTATTCGTAGAAATCTTTTCGAGGCAGACAAAGAAGTTATGCGTTCTGTCCATTTTAGCTACGCACAAACAGCAACAAATAAATTTACACAAATATTTGATGGCAAACGTGTTTTTGATAACCCAAAGTCAATAAGCGACATTAAAAAATTAGTTGAATATATAACTGCCAAAAATGATAACGATATAATTCTTGACTTCTTTTCCGGCTCTGCCACCACCGCTCATGCCGTCATGCAGCTCAATGCCGAGGACGGCGGCAACCGCCGATATATTCTGGTACAGCTCCCGGAAGTTTGCGACGAAAAGAGTGAAGCTTACAAGGCGGGTTATAAAAACATCTGCGAAATCGGCAAGGAGCGAATCCGCAGAGCAGGTAAAAAAGTATGGAGTAATCTCGGCATTTCTACTGCTCTTGATTTAGGTTTAACACTTTTAGATGCTAATTTGGAAGAAGAGATGAATGAAAGCGCCGAAAAAAAGATGGATATAGCGGAATCTCTTGACATTGGCTTCCGTGTATTCAAGCTGGACACCTCCAATTTGAAAACCTGGGACGCCACCCCCATTGAAGACGAGCAGTTGGATATCCTCTATGAGCGGATGAACGGTATGGTACAGCGGGTTAAACCGGACCGCTCCGATCTGGACATGGTCTGCGAAATCATGCTCAAGCTGGGTGTTCCGCTGACTTGCCCCATCTCTCGGATCGAGCTGAACGGCAAAGCCGTCTATACCGTGGACGGAGATTGCCTGCTGCTCATCTGCCTGGCCGAAGATGTCCGCCCCGAGGATGTGGAAGCCATGGCCGAATACACCCCTGCGAAGATGATCATCTCCCGTGATAGCTTTGCCGACGACACCGCCATGGCAAACGCCTACTATATCCTGCGGGACCGGGGGATTGAGTTGAAATTGGTGTAAGGGGAACATAATGAAATGGTCCGATTTTAGTTATGATGATTTTTATATCCCATATGATGAAAATCAAAAAGCGATACGCGGCTTTTTATTGGCTACACTAAACGTTGATTTAAATAATATTCCTGCAATTTTTAATGAGGATTTTTCCTTTACTCCGAGTATAGAGAGTAGTGAAGATACTTATATAGAGAAAAAAGTATTTCTTACTGATATTGTAGGAACAAGTTACTCTGAATATGGGGGTAAAAGTATCATACAAGCCTTTATGCGAATCAAACGAGCATCTACATATATCCGGCAAGGCAGGGTTACTCGCAGCAAATACCATTATATGCTGAAACGACCTGCACGCCAGCAGCCCTGCCCAATCAAATTATCCTATGATAAAGATAGCAACACATACTGGGTTGATGGCAACGGGAATCATCGGGTTATCCTGTATAAGATTATGATGTTAGCTGAAATTGCAGAAAAATATGAATGGGCATGCAGTGAAGATTATGATATTCATTACAATGGATTCTCCGATATCCGAAATAGATACTGGCTATATGCTCTGGTTCGGAACACCTCTTTGGATGGTGATGCTATATGAAACTTAAATTCAAAAATCAGGACTTTCAAACCGATGCGGTCAACGCAGTGGTCGATTTGTTCACCGGACAGGAGAACACGCGCAGTACCTTTTCCGTCATGGAGGAGGGGCAGTTTCCGGGACAGTTTTCCCTTGAACAGAATAGTCTGGGCACTGGGAACGCTCTGCGTATTGACGTTCCTGCTATGACCGAGAATATGCACGCCATCCAGAAGCGCAACCTCCTGCCCATGACCGACAGCGCGGAGTCCCACCAGTTTTGTATCGAGATGGAAACTGGAACCGGCAAAACCTATGTCTACACCAAGACCATCTTTGAACTGAACCGGAAATACGGCTTTACCAAGTTTATTATCGTGGTACCTTCCGTGGCCATCCGCGAGGGCGTTTACAAGTCCTTTGAGGTGACAAAGGAGCATTTCGACCTGCAATACGACAATGTGCCCTGCCGGTACTTTATCTACAATTCCGCCAAGCTGTCCGATGTGCGGCAGTTCGCCACCAGCGCCAACATTGAGATCATGATCATCAATATCGACGCCTTCAAAAAGGCGGAAAACATCATCAATCAAGCCCAGGACAAGCTGAACGGTGAGACTGCCATGCGGTATATCCAAGACACCCATCCCATCGTTATCATCGACGAGCCCCAAAGCGTGGACAATACGCCAAAGTCCAAAGACGCCATTGCTTCGTTGAATCCTCTGTGTGTGCTGCGTTATTCCGCAACGCACCGCGAAAAGATCAATCTGCTCTATCGCTTAACGCCGGTGGACGCCTATCAAATGGGGCTGGTCAAGCAGATTTCGGTGTCTTCCAATCAGGTGGCCGGCGGCTTTAATCAGCCCTATGTCCGTCTAATCTCCGTTTCCAATGACAAAGGTTTCCGTGCCAAAGTGGAACTGGATGTGCGCGGCAAGGACGGTGTTGTTGCGAGAAAGAAAGCTACCGTAAAACCCGGCGACGACCTTTTCCTCTTGTCCGGGGAGCGTGAGCTGTATGAGGGCTACTCTGTCGCGGGCATCGACTGCACACCCGGATATGAACACATCGAATTTTCAAATACCGAAGAAGTCGCTTTGGGCAAGGCAATCGGCAATGTGGGTGAGAATATTATCAAACATGCTCAAATCCGCCGCACTATTGAAGCACATCTTGACAAAGAGCTTCGCTATACCGGCAAGGGGATTAAGGTGCTGTCGCTGTTCTTCATTGACAAGGTGGACAAGTACCGCCATGAGGACGGGACGCCCGGCATTTACGCGAAAATGTTTGAGGAATGTTATCTGGAGCTGATTTCCAAGCCGAAATATGCGGCTATTCGGGATCGGTTTTCCTCGGATGTTACCAAGATACATAACGGCTATTTCTCGCAGGACAAAAAAGGCCGCCTGAAGGATACCAAGGGCAATACTCAGGCTGACGACGATACCTACAACACCATCATGCGTGATAAAGAGTGGCTTTTGAGCTTCGATTGTCCGCTGCGCTTTATCTTTTCGCACTCCGCGTTGAAGGAAGGCTGGGACAATCCCAATGTGTTCCAGGTCTGTACGCTGATTGACCAGAAATCGACATTCACCTGCCGTCAAAAGGTGGGGCGGGGCCTGCGCTTGTGTGTCAATCAGGACGGCGAGCGAGTGGAGGACAAAAATATCAACATCCTCCATGTTATGGCCAATGAGAGCTTTGCTGAGTTTGCCGATACGCTGCAAAAGGAGATCGAGGATGAAACCGGGGTCAAGTTCGGCATGCTTCAGCTCAGCCTGTTTTCCGGAATGGTGTATGAGGACAGGCGTGAGGTCGAACGGACGGTAACACCGCGGCAGGCGCAGCAGCTTGTGACGGCGGTGCAGACAGCAATTCAGGAGAGCAAGCCGTCTGTCGCAGATTTACGCCGAGCGATTACTGAAAACCAAGTCGCTTTTGCGGCTGAACTGGCGCCTATTTTGCCGAAAGTCCGGTCCGTGTTGGAGCAGCGGGATCCCGAAGATCCTGTTTCCGTAGAAGCGCTGTCTGGGATTTCTTATACGGAGACCGTCACAGAGGAAAAAGAGGTCACCTATGAAGATGCGCGGGAGCTGATGGAGCACTTCGAGCAGAAGGGCTACATCACAAGCTCCGGCAAAATGAAGGATACCATGAAAAACGCCCTGAAAGCAGGAACGCTTGATCTGCCCCAAAAGTATGAAGCCTCCCGCAGCCGCTTTGAGGCTATCATCGCAAATGCCGACCGTAAGCCGCCGCTGCGAGATGCGTCCAAAGATGTGATAGTGCGCCTCAACAAGCAGATCATGGTTTCTCCTGAGTTTCTGGAGCTGTGGAATAAAATCAAACAGAAAACGGCTTATCGTGTGAACATCGACACAGACAAGCTGATTGAAAACTGCGTGAAAGCACTGCGGGATATGCCTGCCATTCCGAAAACACGGCTGATTTCGCAGACAGCGGACATCCATATTGAGCAGGCGGGTGTTTCCCATATGGAGCGGGAAATGCGGACGATGAATATTGCAAATTCCTACCAAACGCTGCCAGATATTATCACGGCCATCAGCGACGCCACTTTGCTGACGCCGGCAACTGTCAAAGAAATTTTAATTCAAAGCGGTCGAGGCGGAGATTTTCTCAACAATCCGGAAGCATTCCTGGAAAAAGCAACGGAGCTAATCCGTAATAACCGTCACGCCCTGGCCATTGACGGTATCGGCTATATCAAGCTGGATGGCAAGGAATACTATGTTCAAGAGATTTTTGATACGACGGAGCTAATTGCAAATCTTGACCGCAATGCCGTAAAGGTGGAACACAGTGTCTATGACTATGTTGTCTATGATAGCAGCTCAATTGAGCGGCCCTTTGCTGTAGCATTAGACAACGATCCGGATGTGAAAATGTTCTTCAAGATCCCCAGCCGCTTCAAAATTGAGACGCCCATCGGTAACTACACTCCTGACTGGGCAGTATATCTGACCAAGAATGGCGAGGAAAAGCTGTACTTTATTCTGGAAACCAAGGGCAGCGACAGCTTTATGGACCTGCGTACCCGCGAACAGTTGAAAATCCATTGTGGCAAAAAGCATTTTGAGGCATTGGACAATGGCGTTGAGATGCAGGTCGCTACAAGCTGGAGCAAAGTAAAAGCGGCATTGTAATGTGTATAAATTAAAATAAAAATTATTTGTGGTTTTTAACATAACTATTTTTTGCCTTCTGTGACCATCTAAGATTTGTCAAGGGAAAAATACCGTTTGAGAAAAGGGTATACCAAATAAAGACCTTTCGAATAGGAAGTTGAAAGGTCTTGAATACAATTATATTATAGTTTATGCTTAACAGTACAGCGTGTTTTGCTTACTCATGGCAAGCATGATGCGTAGCAGCTTGGTGCAACAAGCTACTACACAAGCGTGGTGATGTTTTCCTTCACCACGCTTTTTCTCATAATAAAGCCGAATGGGGTCATCTGGAGCATTTTTTCGGGTAACCATGAGAAGTGTCATGATGGCGTAAAACAATATGTGGCGAGCGTTTCGGTTGCCGCGTTTTGAAATGGGGCCGTGGTAATTAATGGTCTTTCCGGACTGCACAATCGTTGGGTCGAGGCCGCAAGAGGCAGTTAATTTTTTAATATTATCAAATCTTCGAATGTCTTTTAGCTCTGCCACTAACAGAGCTGCGGTGATGGGGCCAACACCTGGGATCGACAAATAGAGATGATAGAGATCTGTACTCGCGGCCAAGGAAATGAGTTTTTCTTTTATGTACAGAATCTCTTCGTTTTCCGCCCTCAGGCGCCGGATCGTATCAATTACACAAGTTACCGTGAGACTATCTGAAGGAACGGCTGCAAAGCTATCGTCAAGAGCAATTTTAATGTTTTCTGCCATGCGCCTATAGTTATAGGTTCTTTTTTTATATGGGGCTCCCAAGCAGGTCTCAAGCGCATCAACGCTTTCGCCTCTGATCATGTCTATGTTTCGATAAAATGGAGAGCGGTCTTACTGCACAGAAAATTTTTGGAGAACAAATTGTTGTATTCCGGACAAGTTAGAGCCAACAGCTGGCGAAAACGGTTTTTAGTCCGTATCTGCCCCTGTTGGAGATGAAACAATTGTCTGGAAAGCATCTGCATTTCGGCATATAGATAATCATGCACACTTTGCAAATTATAATCGCCACGGAAGAATATATTTGCCAGATTCAAACAGTCCAGCTGGTCTGTTTTGTCTTTCGGAGATTTCGTTTGTTTTCTTTAGAAATAATAGGGTTTATGACAATGATTTCATAATTTGTATATTCTCGAAAATAACGTTCTACCGGGAGATGGTATACGGAGGTTGATTCCATAATGATGTAGATATCGGTGCTATTCACTGCCTGCAAATGAGAAAGAATCTCATGAAAGGCAGTTTTTGTATGCAGATACTCGGTGGGAGGAAGGACAAGCTCTCCTTCTGATGATAGAAGGCAAACCATGGATTTCCCGCACGCTACATCTATGGCCAGGCAATACTTCAAATTCTCACATCCTTTTCGAATTATAGTTGTGTTCCTCTTTCTAACTGCGCTTGATCATGCGGCTAATATGGATTCAAGGACCCAACCATCTAAAACTAAGCCTTCAGAAAGATAAGAGTGAATGGCTGGTCACAAAAATGGATTCGACGACCCGTGGTATTGTTTAGCCTAATCACAACTTTAGTCCCATTATATCTACTTCCGATTGTGAAGAAAATATGTTGTAGACTTCTCAAATCATACATGGTATGGTGTCTTGCTAATTAGGAGGCGAGACACATGAACGAAACGCTTAAAATTCTATACGACAAATTCTATACTCCACCAAAGATGATTGTACTGCGGCAGGAAATTGAAACCTCCCATCAACAACTCGTCGGGCAGTTGGAAAAGACGGAGTGCGAGCGGTGCTGCAGATCATCGACAACAAGGATCAAATCGCAGGGGATTTGTCTGTCGACAGTTTTATCTGTGGCTCCAACTTGTCACGGCAGCTGACAACTGAATTGAATCAATACAAAAACGGGCGTTATCCCCCAGTTGAACGACAGGGAATGACGTCCGTTTTTATGCAGGAAGTCCTTACTCTACATTGATGATCTTCAGCGCGTCCTCCAGCGTGATTTTTCCAGCCAAGCAATCATCCCGAGCCCGCGCAGCCCGGTCCAGCCATACATAGTAATCATCGTAAGATAAGTCCTTTGAAGAGGGTTTCTGGTTGATATGCTCCGCACGGTCGTAACGCTTGTGCATTCTCTGTTTGGCCCGGTCGAATTCCTCAATAACTGCATTCTCCCGCGCAGCCCGCTGGTGTTTGAGAATCGGCCCCCAATATTATACCGATAGGTAAGCCCCTGATATTATCTCAGGCTTTTCCCCCGGTTCGCAC
>OIYT01000994.1_pt1 | contig 22508 bp, 26 predicted proteins | sample 1588201 | NCBI WGS metagenome assembly OIYT01 (sample SAMN03283260) | human gut metagenome | biome: human-associated habitat; material: feces | host: Homo sapiens | place: USA | collected 2013
CCCGGCTCCGCCGGGCGAGGATGAAATTGAAGGACCTGTTGGGAGGTATCGACGATGAAGAACCAGTATCAGACTATGATGGAAGATATCCACACCCCCGCCGGGCTGAATGAGCGGGTGCTGCTGGCGGCGCGGCGGCAGATGGCGGAACAGGAGACCGGGCCGAAGCGGCTGGCGAAGCGGCGCGCCCGCCCGGTGCTGCGGGCGGCGGTGTGCGCCGCCTGCGCCCTGGCCCTGGTGCTGGGGACGGTGCGGTTTTACCCGGCGGAGCGGGCCGAGACGCCTGGGGACGGAGAACCCGGCACCACGGTGATGGTGCCCAGCCTGTCCTTCGGCCTGGCGGCCTACGCCGCCGAGACCGGGGAGCTGATCCCCGCCGGAGAAAACGGCAGCCTGGTCATGGGGCAGGGCGACGGCATCGCCAGCGCGGAGGTCGGCTGCTTCACTGGCTGCCTGTTCCAGGTGACCGGCGAGAACATCCGGACGGTCTCCCTGTCCGTTGACCGGGGCGGCCTGTACCGCAGCCGGACCTACACGGACCTGACGGACGACCAGGTGCGGGAGTACCTGGCCGAGTGGAAGGCGGGAGCCCCGGTTTACAGCGTCTACGGCGAAAGCGAGGACGGCCCCATGAACGCCGAGGAACTGAACCCGCTGGGCACCGCCGTGACGGAGGAATATGACCCGGAGGCCAGCTACGGCTTCTGGGTGCCCCCGGAGCAGTATAAGGCAACGGACGAGGACGGGGACCTGCGGCAGTCCCACTGGGACAGCATCGACGCCTTTGACGGCGCGGTTTTGACGGCGGCGGTCACCTTTGCCGACGGCAGGTCGCAGACCCGGAACTACCGGCTCTCCACCGGCAAGCTGCTGGTGGAATACGAGGACGGCCATATGGTGCTCCTGCCGGAGTGGGCGGAGGACGAAGAACCGTGTGTCTACGGTATCATGGCTGTGCCGGAAAACTGAAGATCAAACAGGAAACAGGGCCGCGGCGCGCGGCCCTGTTTTGCCGTTCGCAAAAAATCCGCCAAACTACTCGAATAGTGTTGACAACTCAAAACTACTGTGGTAGTATATCATCATAAACTATCGCGATAGTTTGGAGGAACCATCATGTCTGTAAAACTGTTTGACTCGGAGCTGAAGGTCATGGACGTGCTCTGGCGGGAGGGCGACCAGACCGCCAAGCACATCTCCGACGTTCTGAAGGCGGAAATCGGCTGGAACATGAACACCACCTACACGGTCATCAAAAAGTGCGTCGCCAAGGGGGCCATCCTCCGCAGCGAGCCCAACTTCCTGTGCCACGCCCTGATCTCCAAGGAGGAGGTCCAGGCGGCGGAGACCGACGAGCTGATCGGCAAGCTGTTCGACGGCTCGCCGGACCTGCTGTTCGCGTCGCTGCTGAACAGCAAAAAGCTCTCCGGCGAGCAGCTGGAGCGGCTCCGACAGATTATCGACAGCGCGGAGCGGGGAGGACGGCCATGAGCCTGCTGGAGCGGAGCCTGACGGGGGCGCCGCTGATCCTGGTGATCGCGGCCCTCCGGGCCCTGACACGGGAGCGGCTGCCCAAGCGGACCTTTGTGGCGCTGTGGTGGGTGGCGGCGGCGCGCCTGCTGACCCCCGTCGCGCTGCCCTCCCGGTTCAGCGTGTACACCCTGCTGGCGGGCCTGCGGCATACGCCGGCGCGGGTCCCAAAGGGCACAGGCACGCCCATTCAGGTCATCCCCGGCACAGCTCCGTCCGTGGTTGCGGAGACCGCGCCGCGGTCCGCCGCGTCCTTTCCCGTCTGGACGGCGCTGTGGCTGGCGGGCATGGCGCTGCTGGCGGCGTGGTTTGCCGTCACCTATGTCCGCTCACAGCGGAGGTTCCGGGCGTCTCTGCCCGTGGAGGGAGGCTTCGCGGCGGCGTGGGCGGCGGCCCACCGGCGTGTCGCGGTGCGGGTTTCGGACCAGATCAGCGCCCCGCTGACCTACGGCCTCCTGCGCCCGGTCATCCTCCTGCCAAAGCATATGGACTGGGAGGACGAGGCGGCGCTGACCCACATCCTGACCCACGAATCCATCCACATCCGGCGGCTGGACGGCGTGACGAAGCTGCTCCTGGCGGCGGTGCTGTGCGTCCACTGGTTCAACCCGGCGGTGTGGCTGCTGTACGTCCTGGCGAACCGGGACATCGAGCTGGCCTGCGACGAGGCGGTGGTGCGCCTGCTGGGCCAGCCCGGGGCCTATGCCCGGACGCTGCTGCGCATGGAGGAGACGAAAGCCGGATGCCGCCCGCTGTACAGCCATTTCAGTGAAAACGCCATTGAGGAAAGGATCAAAGCCATTATGAATATGAAATTAAAAAAGACCTCGGTGCCAGCGCTGGCGTGCGCGCTGCTGCTGATCGGGAGCGTGACCACTGTTTTCGCCACCTCCGCCCAGGCGGAGCCCGCGCCGGAGCGCACCCCGTTGGAGCGGCTGGAGGAGAGCATCGTCTGTCTGGACGGCAGGCTGTCTTTCACCATCCCGGAAGATGATATTCCCTGGTCCATCTGGATCGGCGGGCGCGTCGAAGCGGACGGCATGGGCATGAGCGTCCACTACCTGGAGGAGGAGAGCGCCGCCGGAGGCTGGGAGCCGGGAAAGACCTACAGCTTCGACGCGGCGGACGGACCGTATGAAAGCCTGTGCATGGCCGTGTTCGCCGGCGGGGAGGAGAAGGAGATCGACCTGCTGGTGTGCCTGCCCCGGCTGGAGGGCGCGGCCGCCCCGGCGGAGGGGACCGCCGCGCTCTCCTGGCCGGTGCAGGAAGGCGGGACGATCTCACAAAGCTTTGGAAGCCGCGCGAATCCCGGCGGACAGGCGGCTCTCCACAGCGGCATCGATATCGCCTCTGTTGAGGGGGGCGTTATCCTGGCGGCGGCGGACGGCACCGTGGCCGAGACCGGGTATAACGCCTCCGCGGGCAATTATCTGGTGCTGGACCACGGAAACGGTCTGGAGACCTTCTACGCCCACTGCCGGGATTTCACCGTGGGGGAGGGCGACGCCGTGAACGCGGGTGGGATGATCGGCGCCGTGGGCTCCACGGGCATGTCCACCGGCCCCCACCTGCACTTCGAGGTCCGGCAGGACGGCGAGGCCCAGGACCCTCTGGGGTACTTTTCGGAGGAGACCCTGGCGCAGATCGGCTCCCTTTGGTAAATACGTAAACAGGAAAGCCCCCGGGAAACCGGGGGCTTTCATTTTATTTATTCAAAAAATAAGTATTGACTTTCATAAAATTAAGATTTATATTTAATTTTATGAAAGGGGGCCTGCGCATGGAGACGATTCCCAGCTGGATGGCGGACCTGGAGGACGAGGATGTGGCGTTCATCAAAAAATTCATCCTCGCCTCCGGCTCCCTGAAGGAGGTAGCGGGGCTGTACGGCGTCAGCTATCCCACGGTGCGGCTGCGGCTGGACCGGCTGATCCAGAAGATCAAGCTGGCCGAGACGGCGGAGGCGGACCCCTACGTGTCTCTGGTGAAGCGTCTGGCGGTAGACGACAAGCTGGATTTCGACACCGCCAAGATCCTCATTACGGAGTACCGAAAGGCGAAGGGGGCGGACTGACGTGAGGACAGGCTATTACTCCATGCACACAAAGGTTGGGCTCTTTATCGACCCGAAGGCGGCGCGATTGGAGATCGCGCTGCTGGTCACCGCCGCTCTGGCGGAGGTCTGGCTGGCCCGCCGGGAGGCGCGGTGGCCTGGGCTGATCCCGCCGGGGCTGGCGCTTTTGCGGGGGATAGCGGAGATCGCCGCGCTCTATCGGAACAGCGGGCACGCCGGCATCACACTGGCAGCTGCGCTGCTGGAATTTGCGCTGTCCAATGTCTCAGCGCTGGTTTTGCTGGTGATCTACGCCGCCTGCCGGGAATCCCGCAGGCGGAAGCGCCGGCGGGACCGGGAAAAGATGCGGCTGGACGATCTGCGTGATCTGTGAGCCAAGGATGGAGGCGGCATGCGTGGGGTTTGACGTATCGGTGTCTGTGACCGGGATCGAAATGTATTTCGAGAACAAGTGGCTTCTTCTGTTTGCCGCCGTCCTGGCCGTCCTTCTGGAGATCTGGCTGGCCCGGGGCGAGCGGTGGTGGCCGGGGCTGCTGCTGCCGGGAGCGGTGTTACTTTGGACGGTGGGGGGCTTTCTGGTGAGCTACGGCATGGCCCGCGCCTTTCTGGAAAAGATAGGCATCAGCGGCCTGATGCTGGTGCAGCTACTGCTGCGGAACAACCTGCCCACCCTGGCTCTGCTGGCCGTCTACGCCCTTTGCCGGTGGCGCCGGAGGCGCGGGCTGCGGCGGGCGCGGGAGCTGGACAGCATGCGGGTGGACGACCTGTAATAGCGTTGGAGTAAGGAGGACTGCTATGGAGAACTATGGATTTGCCGCCCACATGGGAACCCGCATCCATCTGTACAGCCTGCTGGTCCTGCTGGCGGCAGCCGCCCTGTGCGTCGTGCTGGAGGTCTGGCTGGCCCGCCGGGAAAAACGCTGGCCCGGGCTGATCCTGCCGGGGGCGGCATGCCTGTGGGCGCTGATCGAAGCCGCCTGCTTTTTCGCGGGCCTCCGGCAGCGGTTTGCCGGGGCGCTGGGCTTTGCCCTGCTGGTGCTGCTGCGGGACATCGTACCGGCCGCGGTTTTGCTGGCGGTCTATGCCCTCTGCCGGGAGCTGCGGCGGCGGAAGCGGCTGCGGGAGCGGGATAAAATGCAGATTGACGACATTTGAGGAGGTATTTTGTGGTGATCGCATCCAAAACCATCGCCGTTCTGCTGTTTGCGCTGCTGATCTGCGGCGCGGGCGGCGTTCTGCTGCAGATATTCCTCTCCCGGCGGGAGAGCAAATGGCCGGGGCTGGTGCTGCCGCTGCTGGCGTTTCTGGCGTCGCTGCTGAACGTGCTGGCCGTGACAGACACGGGCAGCGTGTCTCAAAACGTTCTGCTGGTGCTGGTTACGCTGCTGGTGGGGAACATCTCCACCCTGGTGTTGCTGGCCATCTATTGGGCGGCCCGGGAGAAGCGGCGGCTCCAGGCCCAGATGGACAAAATGCACATCGACGACCTGTAAGGGAAACAGCCCTCCCTGCCGGGGAGGGCTGTGTTTTGCCTGTGGATGTCTCACGCTCCGCCCTGCCGCACCATCTCCATAAACGCGGCGGCCGCGGCGGTGGGAGTCACCTCCCGCAGGGTGCACATGTCCACGCTGCGGGCGGGGATGGTGAAGTCGGGCTTTAACAGGCGGATGTCCCCGGCGTCCAGGGCCTCCCGGACGAATTCCAGTGTCACGCCCGCCACGCCCAGGCCGATGCGGGCCAGGGACACTAGAAGACTCCGGGAGCTGAGCTCGATCTCCGGCGTCAGGGTGACGCCGCTTTTCAGGAAGTACTGCTCCAGAAACACCCGGCTGCTGGCCTTCCGCTCCAGCAGGATCAGGGGGAAGTCCGCGATCTCCCGGAGGGAGTACACGTGATCAAAATCACAGTCGTACCCGCTGCCCGCCACAAAGGCGGAGTGGGTGGCGAAGCAGGGCCAGCTCTCCACCGCGCTGTCGGCGGGAGAGGAGGCGAAGGCGATGTCCACCGCGCCGGATTTCAGCAGGCTCAGCACCTTGGCGCTGCGGCCGCTGACGATTTTCAGCCGGATGCCGGGGTGCCGGCGGTGGAAAGCGTCCAGATAGGGCGTCAGAAAGAAACTGGTCACGGTGTCGCTGGCGCCGATGACCAGGGTGCCCAGCAGCAGCTGCTGGGCCTGGGACAGCTTGTCCTCCCCGGTGGCGATGAGCCCCAGGGCGCTGCGGACGTATTGGTACAGCATCTGCCCCTCCCCCGTCAGGATGACGCCCCGGGGGCTGCGGGCGAACAGCCGGGCCTGGAGGGCTGTCTCCAGCTGCTTGATGGACTGGCTCACCGCTGACTGGGAGATATACAGATTTTTCGCCGCGGCGGAGATGTTGCCGGTCTCGGCCACCTCCTTGAACACACGGTACAATTCCAGCTTGACTGCCATAGAAAACCTCCGCGATCAGATATTCTTATAATAACGGTATTATTATAAGTAACTTTGACGGCAATGACAAGCCCCGGGAGGAATTTTCAGTCCCTTTTACCCCATTTGTGCATTTGAAGTGCCCTGCGTTAAAACGACGGAATATAGAATTCCTCCGCTCTGATTAGAAACGGAGGGATTCTCTCTTTTGCCTTATTCGCACACCTGAAGTGCCTTTTGTTAAAATGAACAAGGGCTGTCTCACGCTTCGGGGCAGCCCAGAAACCGGGATCGGTTTACTTATTCTTTTCCTGCTTAAAAACAAAAACAAGCCCAACTATACCGATGATTAGACCCACTAAAGCAAAGGGAAAAGCGTTCACATGACGCGTAATAAAATGGTTTAAATCACCCTCGGCAATACCAAGCAACAATCCAAACAATATCAATGAAAGGCCTTGTAGTTGTTTTTTCATGTTTTGCCCCCTAAAATCCCAATTTATTGAATTGATTTCTAATATCATAACATATAAACAAGCCTACTTCAATGTTATGGCCAAATCGCTGGGGGTTCTGACCGTGCGCAATTCAGGTAAAAGGGAGGAATTTTCATCCCCCCTTTGCAAAAACCGCTGTTTTTGGTATACTACCAGCGTTAGAACATTGACGGCGGAGGAACACACATGCTGTATCACATCCTGGCAGTGGGCGACGTGGTGGGAGAGCCGGGGCTGCGGCACCTGGAAAAGCACCTGCGGGCCCTGCAAAAGTTCAAACAAATATCCTTCACCGTGGTCAACGGCGAGAATGCCTCCGGCGTAGGGCTGACGCCGGAGCAGGCGCGGCGCATCTATGACGCGGGCGCCGACGCGGTGACCCTGGGGAACCACACCTTCGGCAAGATGCAGATCCGGGACTTTCTGGACGACACGCCCTGGCTGCTGCGCCCCGCCAACTACACCGGGCGGGCTCCGGGCCGCGGTTGTGAGATCTTCGATCAGAACGGCGTGCGGGTACGGGTGGTGAACCTGATTGGCCGCTGCGATCTGGACTGGAAGGCGGCGGACCCCTTCACCACGGCGGACCGGCTGCTGTCCCGTGGGGAGGCGGACTTCACCCTGGTGGACTTCCACGCCGAGGCCACCAGCGAAAAGCTGGCCCTGGGCTACTATCTGGACGGCCGGGTGTCCGCCCTGTGGGGCACCCACACCCACGTCCCCACCGCCGACGAGCGGGTGTACCCCAAGGGCACCGGCTATCTCACGGACTTGGGCATGACCGGGCCCATCGAGTCCGTGCTAGGCATCGAGCCCTGGCAGTCGGTGGAGAGCTTCCTGGGCGGCCTGCCGGGGCGGTACAGGTCGCCGGAGGGCCCCTGTAAGATGCAGGGCGCCATCTTCACCCTGGACAGCGCCACGGGGCTGTGCGCCGCCGTGGAGCGGATCGACATCCGGTAGAGGAGGCGCGGCATGGCCATGCGGCAGGTGGATAAAATCATCCGACAGGCGGCCCGGGAGGCGCTGGCGCCTATGGGGCTATTTCAGAAAGGGAGTTCCCGGATCTGGCTGGACGACAACGGGTGGTTTTTGACCGTGGTGGAGTTCCAGCCCAGCGCCTGGAGCCAGGGGGCCTATCTCAACGTGGGGGCCAGCTTCCTGTGGGAGCAGGGAGCTGGCTTCTGGGAGGCCCTGCCCTACAATTACACCTTCGGCGCGATCTCCCGGGAACTGCACCATGTGGAGTACACCGGAGACGACGGGAATTTTTACCGGGCCATGCTGGATATGGCGGAGCACGCCAGGGGCAGCGCGGCGCAGTACCGGGCGCGGCTGGACACGCCGGAGCACGCATGCCGCCCCTGGCAGGAACGCTGTGCCAGGCGGGGCTGGAACGTGCGGGACGCCTGGAACAGCGTCATGCTGTGCTGTCTCGCCGGGGATCTTGCCGCCGGAGACGCCTGGCTGGACACCATCCTGGAGCGGGAGCCGAGGGAGAGTGGCATCGGCTGGGCGGAGGCGCTGCGGCGGCTGGCGGAGGAGACCCGGGACCTGCCGGGCAGGCAGGCGTTCGTCGTCCGCTCCATTCAGGAGAAGCGGGCGCGGCTGCGGGCGAAAGCCAGCTATAAAAAGCTGCCGGTGGACCCGGCGTACCAGTAGAGATAAAAGATAAAAGACAGGAGATAAAAGATATGTCTATCAAGAAAGTCAGAGCCTATTTCAAGGAGTTCGGCATCGAGGACCGTATCCGGGAGTTCGAGGTTTCCTCCGCCACGGTGGAGCTGGCGGCGGTGGCCGTGGGCGTGGAGGGCGCCCGCATCGCCAAGAGCCTGAGCTTCAAGGTGGACGGCCAGCCCATCATCATTGTGGTGGCGGGGGACGCCAAGGTGGACAACAGCCGCTACAAGGCCCGGTTCCACACCAAGGCCAAGATGCTGACCCACGAGGAGGCCCACGAGCTCATCGGCCACGACGTGGGCGGCGTGTGCCCCTTCGCCCTGCCGGAGAACGTCAGGGTCTATCTGGACGTGTCCCTGAAGCGGTTTGAGACCGTCTTCCCCGCCGCCGGCAGCGACAACAGCGCCATTGAATTGACGTGTGAGGAATTGGAGCGGTATACCTCCAACTTCCAGGAATGGGTGGACGTCTGCAAGGCCTGGCGGCCGGAGGAGCGGGCGTAATACCGGAGGAGGGGTGCCGATATGCTGAAATTCATCCATGCCGCCGACTTCCACCTGGACAGTGCTTTCGGCGCGCTGTCCGCCCGGCAGGCGGCGGCCCGCCGCCGGGAGAGCCGGGAGCTGGCTTTCCGGCTGGCAAATTACGTGAACAGCCGCGGCATCGACCTGGTGCTGCTGGCGGGGGATCTGTTTGACAGCGGCAGCGCTTTCCGGGAGACCGGGGAGCAGTTGGGGTCGGCCCTGGGGCAGATGCAGGCGAAGGTGATGATCGCCCCGGGCAACCACGACTGGATGGGCCCCGGCAGCCCCTGGCTGACGGTGGACTGGCCGGAGAACGTGCACATCTTTCGGGAGAACCGCCTGACGGAAGTGGAGCTGCCCGACTGGAATCTGACCGTCCACGGCGCGGCTTTCACCGCGCCGGAGCAGGCGGCGGGCTTCCTGACGGGCTTCACCGCCCCGGCGGACGGCCGGGTGCACATCGGTCTGCTCCACGGGGAAGTGGACCCCGCCGAGGCCCGCTACGACCCCATCCGAAAAGAGGAGATCGCCGCCAGCGGCTTTGCGTACCTGGCCCTGGGCCACATCCACAGGCGGACGGAGCCGCTGCGCTTTGGAAAGACCCTGTGCGCCTGGCCCGGCTGCCCTGAGGGCCGGGGCTTCGACGAGCTGGGGGAGAAGGGCTTTTACGAGGGGGAAATCGACGGCGCCGGAAAGGTCTCCCTGACCTTTGTGCCCTTTGCCCGGCGGCGGTATGAGATTCTGGAGGTGGACGTGACGGGCCGGTCCCCCCGGGCCGCCGTGGAGGCGGCGCTTCCCGCCGGCACCGCCCAGGACCTGTACCGTGTCCTGCTGACCGGCGAGACCGGCGAGGGCGGCGTGGACGCCGCGGGCTTGCGGGAGGCCCTGGCGGACCGCTTCTACGCCCTGGAGGTCCGGGACCACACCCGCATGGCGGAAGACATCTGGGCCAGGGCGGAGGAGGACTCCCTCCGGGGCCTGTTCCTCCGGGAGCTGCGGACGCGGTGGAACGCGGCCAAAACGGAGGAGGAGCGGGAGACCGTCACCCGGGCGGCCCGCTTCGGCCTGGCGGCCCTGGACCACAGGGATTTGGGGTAAACGCGATGAAGAAGATTTTACTGATCGGCACCGGAGGCACCATTGCCTCCGAGGTGACGGACAGCGGCCTGGCGCCGGAGCTGACCACGGAGCAGCTGCTGGCCCACATCCCCGCCATCTCCGGCATCTGCGGGGTGGCCTGCGTCCAGCTTTTGAATCTGGACAGCACCAACATCATCCCAGAGCACTGGCTGCTGATGGCCCGGTGCGTCCGGGAGCGCTACGACGAATACGACGGCTTCGTGCTGACCCACGGCACGGACACCATGGCCTACACGGCGGCGGCCCTCAGCTATCTGGTGCAGGGCAGCCCCAAGCCCATCGTTCTCACCGGGGCCCAGAAGCCCATCGGCTTCGACTCCACGGATTCCAAGGTCAATCTGACGGATGCCTTCCGCTGCGCGGCGGAGGACCTGCCGGGGGTATCCATCGTGTTCAACCACAAGGTGATTCTGGGCACCCGGGCCAGAAAGACCCGGTCCAAGAGCTTTCAGGCATTCTCCAGCATCAACTACCCCGACCTGGGCGTTCTGCGGGACGGCGTGCTGCTGCGCTACATCCGGCAGGACTGCGCCGCCGCGCCGGTTTTTTACGACGCCCTGGACGGCAGAGTGGCCCTGCTGAAGCTGCTGCCCGGCGCGGACCGGGCCCAGGCGGACTTCCTGCTGGAGCGGAACGACGCCCTGATCATCGAGAGCTTCGGCGTGGGCGGCCTGCCGGAGGCGGGCGGGTTCTACGACTGCGTCCGGCACTGGATGGACGAGGGGAAGACCATCGTTCTGACCACCCAGGTGGCCAGCGAGGGCAGCGACCTGGGGGTCTACCACGTGGGCTACCGCCTGAAAAGCGATTTGCAGGTGCTGGAGGCCTACGACATGACCACCGAGGCGGTGGCGGCCAAGCTGATGTGGATTCTGGGCCGGACCCGGGACCGGGACGAGGTGGAGCGGCTGTTCTACACGCCGGTGGCCCGGGACATCCTGTGGCCCGCGGAACAGGAGTGACGCATGCGCTGGATCATTTCACCCGCCAAAAAGATGCGTCGGGAGCAGGACTTCCTGCGGCCCCAGGCCCTGCCGGAATTTCTGCCAGACGCGGAGCGGCTGCTGGCCCACCTGCGGGGGCTGGAGTATGGGGCGCTGAAAAAGCTGCTGGCCTGCAACGACCAGCTGGCCCGGCAGAGCTATGAGCAGTACCGGACCATGGACCCGCGCCATGACCTGACCCCGGCCCTGCTGGCCTACCAGGGCATCCAGTACCAGTACATGGCCCCAAACGTCCTGGAGGAGGGCGACTACGAAGAGCTCCAGGAGCACCTGCGCATCCTCTCCGGCTTTTACGGGCTGCTGCGGCCCCTGGACGGCGTGACGCCCTACCGCCTGGAGATGCAGGCGAAGCTGCGGACGGAGTTCTGCAGGGACCTGTACGATTTCTGGGGAGACCGGCTGGCAAAGCGTCTGGCGGCGGAGACGGACCTGATTTTGAATCTCGCCAGCGAGGAGTACGCCAGGGCCGTCCGGCATCGCCTGCCCGCCGGGACGCGGCTGGTGGACGTGATCTTTGGCGAGATCACCGGCGGCGGCTGGGTGGAAAAGGGCGTGTATGTGAAGATGGCCCGGGGTGAGATGGTACGCTTCCTGGCCCGGAACCGGGCCCGGACCCTGGCGGACGTGACGGCCTTCGACCATCTGAACTACCGCCATGTCCCGGAGGCCTCGTCGCCGGACCGGCTGGTGTTCCTGCGGGCGGCGGCTCCGGGCAAATCGCCCCTTGACACCCCGGACAAATCCTGCTAATATACTAAAGTAAATTTCATAGCGTGATGATCGGAAAGAGTAACAGTCCACCCAAAGAGCAGAGAGGGCGCGTCACCGGCTGCAAGCGCGCCTGCGGCGGGAACTGCGAAGTGCGTCCGGGAGCGCGGGGGATGTGGAAGCCCTCCGTCTGGTCCGCGTCAGGGACCTTCCTTGAGTGATAAAAGAGAGTGGAACCGCGATTCGTCGCCTCTCGTACTTTGGTACGGGAGGCGTTTTTTTGCCTCCCGGCCGACACAAGGAGTAATTTGACATGGCAAAACGAGTGACCCGTCTGGGCGGCCTGCTGGCCGCCTACCAGCGCCGGGACCCCGCGGCCCGCAGCAAGCTGGAGATTTTTCTGCTGTACCCCGGCGTCCACGCCGTGCTGTACCACCGCGTGGCCCACTGGCTGTATGTCCACCACCGGCTGTTCCTGGCCCGCTGCGTCTCTCAGTGGAGCCGCTTCTGGACCGGCATCGAGATCCACCCCGGCGCCACCATCGGCCGCCGCCTGGTCATCGACCACGGCATGGGTGTTATCATCGGAGAGACGACGGAGATCGGCGACGACTGCCTGCTCTACCAGGGCGTGACCCTGGGCGGAACGGGAAAGGATAAGGGAAAGCGCCACCCCACCCTGGGCAACAACGTGCTGGTGGGCTCCGGCGCCAAGGTGCTGGGTCCCTTCAAGGTGGGAGACAACGCCCGCATCGCCGCCGGCGCGGTGGTTTTGCGGGAGGTGCCCTCGGGCTGCACCGCCGTGGGCGTCCCGGCCCAGGTGGTCCGGGTGTACGGCAAGCCGGTGTACTACGCCGACGACGTGGACCAGACCAGCGTCGGCAACCCCACGCTGGAGCGGATGGCCCGTCTGGCCGCCCGCATCGAGGAGCTGGAAAAGCGTCTGGACATCCAGCCGGCCACAGGGCACGAGCTGGACGAATACGACGACTATGTGATTTAATAAAACGGAGGAACCTGAACCATGTATCTGTACAATTCCGCCACCCATAAAAAGGAAGAATTCAAGACCCACACCCCCGGTCATGTGGAGATGTACACCTGCGGCCCCACGGTGTACCACTTCGCCCACATTGGCAACCTGCGCAGCTATATCATGGAGGACGTGCTGGAGAAGTACCTGCGCTACGCGGGCTACGACGTGAACCGCGTCATGAACATCACCGACGTGGGCCATCTGACGAGCGACGCCGACGAGGGCGAGGACAAGATGCTCAAGGGCGCCAGGCGGGAGCACAAGACCGTCATGGAAATCGCCCAGTTCTACACCGACGCGTTCTTTGACGACTGCCGCAAGCTGAACATCAAGACCCCGGACGTGGTGCAGCCCGCCACCGGACTGATCGACGACTATATCAAGATCGTCTCCAGACTGATGGACACCGGCTACGCCTACCTCGCCGGCGGCAACGTGTATTTCGACACCTCCAGGCTCAGCCGCTATTACGTCTTCAACGACCACGACGAGGAGGACCTGGCCGTGGGCGTCCGGGAGGGCGTGGAGGAGGACACCAACAAGCGCAACAAAAACGACTTCGTGCTGTGGTTCACCAAGAGCAAGTTCGAGGACCAGGCCCTGAAGTGGGACTCCCCCTGGGGCGTGGGCTACCCCGGCTGGCACATTGAGTGCTCCGGCATCTCCATGAAGTACAACGGCGAGTACCTGGACCTCCACTGCGGCGGCGTGGACAACGCCTTTCCCCACCACACCAACGAGATCGCCCAGTCTGAGAGCTATCTGGGCCACCCCTGGTGCTCCCACTGGTTCCATGTCCACCACCTGAACACCACCGGCGGCAAGATGAGCAAGTCCAAGGGCGAGTTCCTGACCGTCTCCCTGCTGGAGGAAAAGGGCTACGACCCGCTGGCCTACCGCTGGTTCTGCCTCCAGAGCCACTACCGCAAGGCGCTGGTGTTCACCTGGGAGAATCTGGACAACGCCGTGGCGGCGTACAACAAGCTGATCGCCCGCGTCGCCGCGCTGAAGCCGGGCGACGGGGACGTGGACCAGGCGGTGTTTGACCAGTATAAGGCCAAGTTCCTCCAGCAGATGGGCAACGACCTGAACACCTCCATGGGCGTGACGGCCATCTTCGACGTGCTGAAGGCAAAGACCGGCGACGCCACCAAGCTGGCCCTGATCGGGGACTTCGACCAGGTGCTGAGCCTGAGCCTGCTGGAGAAGGCGGAGGCCAAGCGGGCCGAGGATGCCAAGGCGGCCCAGACAGCGAAGACCGAGGGCGGCTACACCGTCACCGGCGAGGGCGACCCCGCCATCGACGCGCTGGTCATGCGGCGGTATGAGGCCAAGAAGGCGAAGAACTTCGCCGAGGCGGACCGGATTCGCGACGAGCTGAAGGCCCAGGGCATTGAGATCGTGGATGTCAAGGGCGGCGCCAGCTGGAAACGGGTGTAATTGGCGGAAAATGATAAGCGCCCCGCCTTCCCGAGGGAAGACGGGGCGCTGCGCATACGGCGTCCCCGGTAAACGAGTACGTGCCGTCGATTAGATAAACCGGGTGCCGCCATGGGGAACCTGTATAGCCTGTGAACACTTTACAGGTCCCTTCTCCCGCCGGGGAAATCCCCTGGCGGGAGTTCTTTTAGGTATGTACCGGCACCTTCTCATCCAGCCACTGGAAAATATCCGCAAACACCGTCTCCTTGCAGTCCTCGCACAAAATCTCATGCCGTAGCTCCGGGTATAGTTTGAGGGACACGTCCCGGACGCCCGCCCTTTGGAAGCTGCGATAAGCCTTTCGCACGCCCCTGCCGCAGTCGCCCACCGGGTCCATCTCTCCGGAGATGAACAGGATGGGGGTGTTCAGATTCATCTTCCTCAGATTCTCCGGCCTGGCGATGAAGGTCAGTCCCCCCAGCATCTCCCGGAACAGCCCCGAGGTAGGCGTGCCGCCGCACAGGGGGTCCGCCAGATAGCGGTCCACATTCTCCTCACTGACGGACAGCCAGTCATTTGCCGTCCGGTTGGGGGCGAAGCGCTTGTTGTATGCCCCAAAAGCCAGCTTTTCAACCAATGGGCTGGCCTTGTCCTCGCCGATGCGGGCGCTCTCCGCGGCGGCCACGGCCTTGCCCCCGGCGATCAGGGCGGGGGACTGCTGCCCGGTGCCCATGATGACGGCGCCGTCCACCGTGCCGGGGTAGCGGATGAGGTAGGTCCGGGCCAGGAAGGACCCCATGGAGTGGCCCAGCAGGAAGTACGGCACGCCGGGGAAGCGCTTTCCGGCCAGCTGGCGGCGGGTGTAGATGTCGTCCACCACCCGGTTCCAGCTGCCCTTAGGCCCAAAGTACAGCCGCGCCGCGCCCTCCGCCACGGAATCGCCGTGGCCCAGGTGGTCGTGGCCCACCACGGCGAAGCCCCGGGCGGTGAGATACTCCGCGAAGGGCTCATACCGCAGGATGTACTCCGCCACGCCGTGGGAAATTTGCAGGACCGCCCGCGCGTCGCCCTCCGGCAGCCACTCCACCGCGTGGATGGCGGTCCCGCCGCCGGCGGAGGGGAAGGTAAATTCATTTCGCACCATGGAAAATCCGGCCTCCTTGTGGTATACTTTCCAATACTATAACATATTGGCCGATCAAATGCCAGAGGAGGATGCCTATGGAGACCTATATCGCCGCCCTGGACCAGGGGACCACCAGCTCCCGCGCCATTCTGTTCAACAGGGCCGGGGAAATCGTGGCCCGGGCCCAGCACCCCTTCCGCCAGATCTACCCCCGGCCGGGCTGGGTGGAGCACGATCCCATGGAGATCTGGGCCACGGAGAAGAGGGCCCTGGCGGAGGCGGTGGACGCCGCCCACATCGACCCCAAGCGGATCGCCGCCCTGGGCATCACAAACCAGCGGGAGACCACCATCCTGTGGGACCGGGTGACGGGACAGCCGGTGCACAACGCCATCGTCTGGCAGTGCCGCCGCACCGCCGCCATCTGTGACCAGCTGAAAGCCGACGGCCTGGGGGACGCGGTGGCGGACAGGACCGGACTGCTGATCGACGCCTACTTCTCCGGCACCAAGATCAAGTGGCTGCTGGACAATGTCCCCGGCGTCCGGCAGCGGGCGGAGCGGGGCGAGCTGTGCGCCGGCACGGTGGATTCCTGGCTGATCTGGAACCTGACCGGAGGACGGGCTCATGTGACGGACTACTCCAACGCCTCCCGGACCATGCTGTTCAACATCCATACGCTGACGTGGGACGAGGACCTGTGCCGCGCCCTGGGCATCCCCCTCCAGCTGCTGCCGGAGCCCCGGCCCAACAGCGAGGCCTACGGCGCGGTGGCCCCCGGCATCCCGGGCCTGGAGGCCCTGGCGGGCATCCCCATCTGCGGCAGCGCCGGGGACCAGCCGGCGGCGCTGTTCGGCCAGGGCTGCTTCACCCCGGGACAGGCCAAGAACACCTACGGCACCGGCTGTTTCACGCTGATGAACGTGGGCGGCGAGGCGGTGCGCTCCAGGGCGGGGCTGGTGACCTCCGTGGGCTGGTCCGTGGGCGGCGGGACCACCTACGCCCTGGAGGGCAGCGTCTTCAACGCCGGCAGCACCATCCAGTGGCTGCGGGACGAGCTGGGGCTCATCGGCTCCGCGCCGGAGTGCGACCGGCTGGCGGAGAGCGTGCCCTCCTCCGGCGGCGTGTACGTGGTGCCCGCTTTCACCGGCCTGGGGGCGCCCTATTGGGACATGTACGCCCGGGGGACCATCGTGGGATTGACCCGGGGCACCACCCGCGCCCACATCGCCCGGGCGGTGCTGGACTCCATCGCGTTCCAGGTGACGGACCTGGTGCGGGCCATGAACGCCGACGCCCCCTGCCCCATCACCACCCTGCGGGTGGATGGCGGCGCGTCGGTCAGCGATATTCTGATGCAGACCCAGGCGGACCTGCTGCGGCTGCCGGTGGACCGGCCCGCCCAGGTGGAGACCACCGCTTTCGGCGCGGCGGCCCTGGCGGGCCTGGCGGCCGGGGTCTGGAGCGGCTTTGAAGAGCTGGAGGACCTGCGCCGCGGCCAGCACCTGTTCCAGCCCCAGCGGGATGAGGCGGACTGCGCCGCCGACTATGCCCAGTGGCTGCGGGCGGTGGAGCGCGCCCGGAGCTGGATTGAGAACGAAGTGTAAACAAGTGGAAAGCCTGTTGCGTTTTGAAAAGAATTGCGCTATACTAAACACAATCAGATGATCAAAAACAATGAAAGCAGGCCGCAAGGCTGTATATGAAAGGGGATTTCCAACATGGCGTTTTCTATTGATGAACTGACCAAGAAGGCAAAGGACATGGCCAACCTGGCCGCCGACAAGACCAAGGACGCCGCCGGGCTGGTAAAGCTCAACGTCGCCATCGCCGGTGAGCAGAAGGAGATCGAAAAGAACTATCGCACCATTGGCGAGTGGTTCGTCAACGAGTACGAGGGCGAGATCCCCGACGCCGTCCGGGATATGGTGGAGGCCGTCAACGCCTCCAAGGCGAAGATCGCGGAGCTGGAGGCCAGCAAGCCCGTGAAGGAGGAGGCCCCCGAGGCCGAGCCCGTGTCCGGCGAGAAAGCCTGCCCCATCTGCGGCCAGGTGTCCGACAGCAAGTTCTGCCCCCACTGCGGCGCCCCCATGGGCGAGTAAAACGTGCAAAAAACCGGCCCGAGAGGGCCGGCTTTTTCATGTGGAGCGCCGGAAACGATTCATTGTGTTGCTTTTGCAATAGACGGGACGCTTCCATACAGGTATGCTTTAACAAAATCTGAACACCGAGGGAGGGCTACGCAATGTCGTTGTTTCCTGTGAAATCCATGTCCCGGCAATGCGAGCTGGAGAACGCCGCGGAGGATTACCGCGCCGCCAAGCGGGTGGAGCAGTACCGCGTCAGCGACGAGGCCCTGTATCTCGCGGCATTCCCCGGCAGCAAGTACATCCCCTTTGCCGCGCTGAATCAGGTCTGGAGCAAGAACACCGGGATCAGCGTTACCGGCACCTGCGGCAAGCAGATTCCCATGGTGTGCCTGCGGCTGTGCTACGACGGGGAGTTCTACCAGAACATCCTCTTTGAGAAGCAGGCCGGCGTGGACAAGGTGCTGGATCGCATCCGCGCCCGCCGCCCCGACGTCCCGGTGGACCGGGACACTTCACCCAGAGCGTAAAAAAAATGCCGCCGGAGCGCTCCGGCGGCATTTTTATTCGTGGTGGAAGACCTGCTCGAACGCGATGTCGGCCCGGTCGAAGGGGAATTTTTCCCGGTCCACGGGGACTTCGACGAAGCCGAACTTCCGGTACAGGTGGACAGCCTGGACGCATTTGCGGTTGGAGACGATGACGATCTTTTCCACCCGCCGCTCCCTGGCGTAGTCGAGGCAGGCTTTCAGGCAGGCGGCGCCCGCGCCTGTGCCGGTGGACATGCCCCGGGCGCAGAACTTTTCGATCTCCCACTCCCCGTTGGGCAGGGGCGCGATCATGCAGCAGGCCAGCACCCCGCCGTCATCGTCCACGGCGAAAAAGATCTGGGCGCCCTGGGCCAGGGATGCCTCGATGCCCTCCAGTACCGCCAGGTCTTCCGGTTCGATGGTAAACATCTCGGAGATCCACAGCTTGTTCAGATCAATGAAGTCCTGCCTGTACTTGGGTTCATAAGGGACGATTTTCATGAGTATACGACTCCTCTCCGGCGGCTGTTGTGGGGCCGCATGCGTTTAAAATGCGGGTGATGGTATCCAGAGCGCCGATCAGTGCCTGACAGGCCTCCGGCTCCAGCGGGCCGATGACGGCGCCGATCTGCCGGTTGGATTTTTGGATAAAATCCTCGGTCAGGGCGGTTCCCAGCTCCGTCAGATGGAGCGCGAAGGACCGGGAGTCCGTCTTCGACGCCGTCCGGGTCAGGAGGCCCTTTTGCTCGAAGCCCCTGATGATCCGGCTCAGATAGCTCTTGTCCAGATTCGTGGCCCTGGCGATGTGCGCGGCGTTGCAGCCGTTGTGCTCGTAAAGCTCGAACAGGACCCTGGCCTCCGTGGCGGAGTAGTCCGAGCCCAGGTAGTGGTTGCCCAGCAGCTCAAATGTGGGCATATAGAACCGGGTGAATTCCCGGATGCGGGAAACGGCGGCCTCCCGCGCGGCCTGACTGGCTGTGTCCATCAGCCGCCCCCTCTCTGAATAGTTGACTAAGTCCACTAAATGGAGCATACATCGTTTGGTGGACTTTGTCAACTATTTTTGTAAATTTCCCGTGGCGCAAAAAATGTCCCCAGGCCGTCGGCCCGGGGACATGGATCTCAGAATTTGTTTTTGATGACCTGGGTGTATGTGCCATCCTCCAGGGAGCTGTACCGCACGAACAGCGACACCTTGTTGTCCGGATTCAGGGCGGCCCACATCTGATCGGCTAGGGCCTTGGCGTCGGGGGCGTCCAGCGCCACCCGCTCCGGCTCGCCCTCGAAGGAGGGGAGGGGGCTGCCATCGCCCATGTAGGTGTGGATGAAGCGGCCCTCGCCGGCCAGAGGGTGGTCGTAGGTGTAGAAATACCGCTGGCAGCAGGAGGGATCGCCGTCGGCGCTCTTCAGAATGGACAGCTTGAAGCTGCCGTCAGGGGACAACAGGCCGGAGATGCGGGGGGTGTAGTTGGGGGCGTCCGGCTCGAACTCCCGGGTGTGGAGGGCGTAGGAAAAGGTCTTGCCCGCCAGCAGGCCGTCCCGGACGGTGTCGGTCTGATCGCCGTTGGTGACGACCAGGCCCCGGCCCACCTGACGGACGGGGTGGTAGATGATGAGGCTGGGGTCGGTCATTTTGGAGGGGTCGTGGGCCTCGGTGCGGATGCCATCGTCGGTGACGGTGAATACCCGGTTCCGGGAATTTTCACTGCGGCCCATGATGAAATAAGCGGCCACGGCGTGCTTGCCGTCGGCACTGCGGCCCAGGACGATGCCCCGGCCGGGGTAGGAATTGCTCTCCAGCAGTTGGGTGAGGTTCAGCTTCTTCATATGTGCGGCTCCTATCTCAAAAGTTTCTTTCGTTCCTTGTAATCGGGAAGATACTGCCCCAGCAGGGCGTAAAAGCGGGGCCCGTGGTTTTTCTCCCGGATGTGGCACAGCTCGTGGACCACCACCAGATCAATGGCCTCCTCCGGGGAGTTCATCAGGAAGCAGGAGAAGCACAGGCTGTTTTTGGCGCCGCAGCTTCCGTAGCGCTTTCTGGCGGCGGTGATCTTCAGCCCGGTGGGGGTCAGGCCCATTTTTTCGCTCCAATACGCCACCTTTTCCGGCAGGACGGCCCGGGCCCTCGCCTTCAGGGCCGCGATGTCCTCCGGCGTGGGAGCGGGTGGGGCGGAGGCGGCTCTTTGCCGCTGCTGTTCCAGGTGCTTTGTGATCCAGGCGGCGTGACTTTCCACAAACGCGTCGATGCGCGCCCGGGACAGCCGCAGCGGCGCCCGGACCAGGACGCGGCAGTCGGTTGTGATCTCCAGCGCCAACGTTTTTCGGCGGGAGCGGATGAGTTCATACGATTCCATAAAACTAAGGATATCACGGCTGCCGGAAAAAGTAAATAGAAAGGTAATACCATAATTGCCGCAAGCAGTCATGACTGCTTGCGGCAATTTGCTCAATGGGACTCCTGGAAAGTCAGGCGGAGGTATGGGCGGCTTTCGTTTCGCAGCAGCTGGCCGGTCTCCACCGTATAGAGGCCGGCGTCCTCTGTCAGGGTCAGCGTGATCAGGGTGTCGCCGTCGCGCTCCCGGACCTCGGCTTGCTGGAGGAATGGATTCGCGCCTGTCAGCGTCCCGGCGGGGAAGGAGGTGGGCAGCTCCGTCCCGGTATCCAGGAGCCATTGCGTATAGTTTTCCTGCAAATCCGCGTCATCACAGCGCGGAGGATCGCCGCTGGTCAGAGCGGTTTCCCGGCAGGTCAGTGTCATTTGCCTGCCGGATTCATCACAGCTGATCTCCACCAGAGGAATCCAGCTGGCGGCGGCGTAAAAGCCGCTCAGCCCATCCGGGTCCGCGGGCGGGCCAAATACCAGCTCCAGACTGTCAATGGTCAGCCGGGCATCCACCAGGACCTCCCGGCGCTCCAAACCCACCGTGTGGCCCTCGGAAACCGGCGCCCAATAGGTTTCCTGGATTCCGGAATCCACAAAATAGGGGAGCGGCTCTCCGTCTTCTCCCAGCGCCAGGGCGGCGCGGGCTCGGAGAGTCACGGGAAATCCGTTTCCGGACACATTGGCAAATCTCTGGCCAGTGAGGACCTCCACGGCGCCGGACCCGGGAATTTCATAGCTGGTCACGTCCCGGTCGCAGTGGAGCAGGGGGCAGCGGAGGCCGCTGGCACCATATACCCACTCAAAGCGGGAGTTGTCCACGTATCTGCCGGTCTCGTCCCGGTATCCGTGGTCAAAGCCATACCACACCAGAAAGTCATTTTCATAGGGCGTGATCTCCAGCACCACCCGCTCTTCGGCCTCATAGACCGCCCGGACGGCCTCCTCTGTCACCGGCAGGGGAACGCGCGGATACCCGTTGTCCTCCGGGGTGGAGGGCGCCGCTTCAGCGGAAGCGGGGGAAACGACCTCTTCGGGGACGGGCTCCGCGCCCGACGCGCCGCATCCGGCCGGCAGCATCAGGGACAGCGACAACAAAACGGCAAACAGGCGTTTCATGGAAATCCCTCCCTTTTTCCAAAGCATATCAAAGCGGCGCCGGGAAAGTCGTTACAGCGGGATTACAAAACAGTGACAGTTGACATTTTTCCCTGGAATCGCTACAATAGGAGACCAGTGAAAACCGCGCTTGCGACATTTTTGATATAAAGGTAAAGGATTTGAGACTATGGCACAGGATAAGAGACAAGTGGACGCCATCACCGCCCGGGACGTGGACTTCGCCCAGTGGTACACCGACGTCTGCAAAAAGGCCGAGCTGATCGATTACACCTCCGTCAAGGGCATGTTCATCTACCGTCCCTATGGCTATGCCATCTGGGAGAACATCCAGGCGGAGCTGGACCGGAAGTTCAAGGAGACCGGGCACGAGAACGTGTACCTGCCCGTGCTGATCCCCGAGAGCCTGCTCCAGAAGGAGAAGGACCACGTGGAGGGCTTCGCCCCGGAGTGCGCCTGGATCACCGTGGGCGGCAACGAGAAACTGGAGGACCGCCTGTGCGTCCGCCCCACCAGCGAGACGCTGTTCTGCGAGCACTATGCCAACATCATCCACTCCTGGCGGGACCTGCCCAAGCTGTACAACCAGTGGTGCAGCGTTCTGCGGTGGGAGAAGACCTCCCGTCCCTTCCTGCGCCACCGGGAGTTCCTGTGGCAGGAGGGCCACACCATGCACGCCACCGAGGAAGAGGCCCGGGAGGAGACCATGCGGATGCTGAACATCTACGCGGACTTCATGGAGAACGTGCTGGCCATGCCCGTCATCAAGGGCCGCAAGACCGACAAGGAGAAGTTCAACGGCGCCGAGGAGACCTACACCGTGGAGTGCATGATGCACGATCACAAGGCCCTCCAGGCCGGCACCAGCCACTACTTCGGCGACGGCTTCGCCAGGGCTTTCGACATCACCTTCGCGGGCAAGGACAACCAGCCCCACCATCCCCACCAGACTTCCTGGGGCGTGTCCACCCGCATGATCGGCGGCATCATCATGACCCACGGCGACGACAACGGCTTGGTGCTGCCCCCCCGTATCGCCCCCGTCCAGGCGGTGGTGATCCCCGTGGCCCAGCACAAGCCCGGCGTGCTGGACGCCGCCGCGGCCCTGCGGGACCGCCTGAGCGCCGCCGGCATCCGCGCCAGGATGGACGACTCCGACAACTCCCCCGGCTGGAAGTTCGCCGAGTACGAGATGAAGGGCGTGCCCCTGCGGGTGGAGATCGGCCCCAAGGACATGGAGAAGG
>OIYT01000995.1_pt1 | contig 22457 bp, 21 predicted proteins | sample 1588201 | NCBI WGS metagenome assembly OIYT01 (sample SAMN03283260) | human gut metagenome | biome: human-associated habitat; material: feces | host: Homo sapiens | place: USA | collected 2013
TGCAGCAAAATTTGCCGAAAAGACACGTGGATACGCTTGTGAAGACAGGTTCTTATTTTGCGTAATCGACCACACGGCTCTCCCGAATCAGGTTGACCTTGACCTGACCGGGATAGTCCATCTCTGCTTCGATCTGTTTTGCGATCTGGTGTGCCACCAGAACCATCTTCTCGTCGTTGATGATTTCCGGCACTACCATGACACGAATCTCACGGCCTGCCTGCAGGGCATAGCATTTTTCCACGCCCTCATAGGAGGAGCATATGCTCTCCAGCTTTTGCAGCCGCTTGATGTAGTTCTCGTAGTTCTCGCTTCTTGCGCCGGGACGTGCTGCCGAGATCGCATCGGCAGCCTGTACGATACAGGCAACCGCAGTGCGTGGCTCAACGTCGTTGTGATGCGCCTCGATGGCATGAATGACATCGGCGTTCTCGTTGTACTTCCGGCAGACATCCACGCCGATCTGGACGTGGGAGCCTTCGATCTCAGCGGTGAGCGCCTTACCAATATCGTGGAGCAGTCCGGCACGGCGTGCCAGATTGGCATCCACGCCCATTTCTGCTGCCATGACACCGGCGAGCTTTGCCACCTCGATGGAGTGCGCCAGAACATTCTGCCGGTAGCTGGTACGGTAGTACAGCCGGCCCAGCAGCTTGACCAATTCGTTATTCAGACCGTGGACATTGGTTTCCAGCACAGCACGTTCGCCCTCCTGACGGATGCGGTGTTCCACCTCACGCTTTGCTTTCTCTACCATTTCCTCGATCTTGGTCGGATGAATCCGGCCGTCGTTGATGAGTTTTTCCAGTGCGATCCGGGCAACCTCACGGCGCACATGGTCGAAACAGGACAGGGCGATTGCCTCCGGCGTATCGTCGATGATGATATCGACACCGGTCAGTGTTTCCAGCGCACGGATGTTCCGTCCCTCTCTGCCGATGATGCGTCCCTTTATCTCGTCGTTGGGCAGCGTTACCACAGAGACCGCCGACTCCGAAACCTGATCGGCAGCGCACTTGGCAATGGCCAGCGAGATGTAGCTGCGGGCCTTGTCCTCGCATTCGTCCTTGAGCTGCTGCTCATAGCTGGACAGCCTCAGCGCCTTTTCGTGGGTCAGCTCATCCTCCAGGCTTTGCAGGATGTATTCCTTTGCCTGCTCCCGTGTCAGCTCTGAGATGCGTTCCAGTTCCTGCATCTGGCTTGCCTTGACTTCCTCCGCCTCTGCCAGGCGCTGCTCGGCTGTCTGGATCTTCCGCTTGAGGGACTCTTCCTTTCGCTCCAGATTGTCGGTCTTCTTGTCCAGACTCTCTTCCTTCTGCTGCACACGGCGTTCCTGCCGGCCAACTTCCGAGCGTCTGTCCTTGATCTCCTTTTCTGCCTCCGAACGAAGCTTATAGATCTCGTCCTTTGCCTCGACCAATGCGTTCTTTTTCTTGGCATCGGCTTCCCGCTGGGCATCTTCCAGAATTCGGCCTGCCTCCTTTTCCGCAGAGCCAATGGCAGCTTCCGCCTGCTGTTTCCGCTGTTCCACGCCGGCAGCGATACCCTTTCGATAGGATACCATTCCGGCGATGCCGGCACCTGCCAGCAATGCCACCAGACACAGCACAATGGCAACTGCCAAATTCAAACTAGGCATTTTTTGCACAACCTCCTTTTTTGACTTTTGTATATCGGTACAACAGCATTTTCGCCAAAAAGGCATGTGCGTTCGTATTCATTTTTCAAAACTGCGATTTGGCATCCGCACAGTTCTCACCCTGCACAGACACAACCCCCTCCGCCGCAGTGTCGGAATTTCCAATGGAATTCTGACTCCTTTCCATACAACAATCCTATTTTGCATCTTTCGAAACCAAAGCCAGTCCGCAGCACAATTTTTGCCGCACAGAGCCGGCTCTGAGGAACATCATATTTTGCTTGATTCAGCATCCACATCTAGAGTGCCCGCCGTGCACAAAAAGACACACCGGCCAGCACACAACCGCAGGCGTTGCCCGCAGCTTATCAAATAAATCAAACGCACACGAGAGTCCGCAGACTCTCCAGAAATGCAGCGCTTTCCGGCAAAACTGCGCCGGAATTCGTTTTGTAAATTGATACAACAATATTATTTTACACTGTTTCCGGCTACTTGTCAAGGTATTTCTGTAAATATTCCACAGGATTTCCATTGGAAAAGAAATCCCCGCCCCAAATCTCCCGTTTTTCCGTACCGCCGCTTTCATTTGTCAAAAATTTAACAGGTTTTGCTTTCCATTTTGCGCAATTTTCCGAAAGTGCGCAAAAAGTAGTGACAAATGGGGCGAGGTATGCTATACTAGGATGGAAACACCGCCAGAAGCGGGACAAAGTGCGCCTTTCAACCCTTATACAGGTGTATTCGGTGCATTTTGGAAAACGGAACACCCCATAGAAAACGAATAGAAAGCGTGAATGTTATGGAAAACAATTTTGATGTGATCATTGCGGGCTGCGGTGCAGCCGGACTATACGGTGCAATCAATCTTCCCGCCTCCTGCCGGGTTCTGCTGGTCTGCAAGCAGGAGCTGACGCTGTGCAACTCCGCACTGGCGCAGGGCGGAATTGCCGGTGTATACAAGTCCCCGCAGGATTCCATTGAACTGCATGAGCATGACACCATGGTTGCCGGCGGATTCAAAAACAATCCGGAGACGCTGCACATTCTGACCACCCACGCTGCCCACGAGATTCAGGCAATTCTGGACATGGGCGTGGATTTCGACCGCACACCGGACGGCGAGCTGCACCGGACGCTGGAGGGCGGTCACTGCCGCCACCGCATCTTCCACCACAAGGATGCCACCGGCGCAGAGATTCTGGACAAGCTCATCCGCAAGGTCAAGACCCTGCCCAACGTCACCATTCTGGAACACGCTATGATGGTGGGCATGAAAAAGACCGGCACCGGTTTCTCGGTCAACATCATGCAGGGCGGCTCCTTTACCACATATAACAGCCACTTCATGCTGCTGGCAACCGGCGGTATCGGACGGGTCTACAGCTTCACCACCAACTCCAAAATTGCCACCGGCGACGGCATTGCCTTTGCCTATGAAAACGGCGCAGAGATCCGCAACCTGCACCTGATCCAGTTCCATCCCACCGCTTTCAACGACCACCACACCAGAGAGTGCTTCCTCATCTCCGAGGCAGTCCGTGGTGAGGGCGCTTACCTGCTCAACTGCAAGAAGGAGCGGTTCATGGACCGCTATGACGAGCGGCTGGAGCTGGCACCCCGTGACGTGGTATCCCGCTCTATCATTCTGGAGAGCCGGGAGACCAAGTCCGACAACTTCTATCTGGACATCTCCCACAAGGATCCGGAGTTCGTCCGCAACCGGTTCCCCATGATCTACGAAAAGGTTCTGGAACAGGGTTACGACATGACCAAGGAACCGATTCCGATCTTCCCGTGCCAGCACTACCTCATGGGCGGCATTCAGGTGGACACCAATTCGGAGACCACCATTCCCAATCTGTACGCCGCAGGCGAGTGCTCGCACACCGGCGTTCACGGCAACAACCGCCTTGCCAGCAACTCCCTGCTGGAGGCACTGGTATTCTCCCGCCAGGCAGCACTGGACATCGCCAAGAAGCTGCCGAACACGCCGCCGGCCTACGAAACTGCTGCATTCCCGACTTCTCCCGATGCGCAGAAGCTGCCCAAGGGCTTCCGCACTGAGATCCGGAAGATCATGCAGGAAAACTATTTCGTCATTCCCAACAAGGAGAAGCTGCCGGAGGGATTCCGGCGCATCGAGGAGATCCGCAACCAGCTGCTCAACGGCAACTACATCGTAGACGCAGACTATGTGGAGGCAAAATCTCTGGCAACCGTTGCCTATATCATCCTGAAAGAAGTACTCTAAAAAGCGACAGAAAGGATTTCTACCATTATGATGCTACAGCAGACCTACATTGACCGGCTGATCGCCACAGCACTGGAAGAGGATATTCATTATATTGACGTTACCACAGACAACCTCATGGACGACGCACACACCAGCGAGGCGTACTATCTGGCAAAGGACAGCGGTGTCCTCTGCGGCATTGACGTGGCAAAGCGTGTCTTTGAGCTGGTGGGCGGCAGATTCCAGATGGACATCCGCATTCACGACGGCGAAAAGGTAAAGAAGGGCGACATCATCGCCACCATGACCGGCAGCACCAAGACGCTCCTCAAGGGCGAGCGCACAGCACTGAACATCCTCCAGCACATGAGCGGCATCGCCACTGCGACCAGCCGCTGTGTGGAACTGGTGGAGGGCACACGGGCACAGATCACCGATACCCGCAAGACGCTCCCCGGACTGCGTCCGCTTCAGAAATATGCGGTCACCGTGGGCGGCGGCAAGAACCACCGCTACAATCTGTCCGACGGCGCTATGCTCAAGGACAACCACATCGACGCTTACGGCGGCATCATGCCGGCAGTGCAGGCGCTCCGTGCCAAGATCGGTCACATGGTGAAGATCGAGGTAGAAGTCCGCACCCTGACAGAACTGGAAGAGGCACTGTCCGCCGGCGCTGACATCATCATGCTGGACAACATGAGCTGCGAAGAGATGACCAAGGCAGTGCAGCTGGTGAACGGCAGAGTACCGCTGGAGGCATCCGGCAACGTCACCGAGGCAACCATCCGCAGCATTGCGGAAACCGGCGTGGACATCATCTCGCTGGGCGCACTGACACACTCTGTGAAGTGCTTCGACATCTCCATGCGCATCAGCACCAAACAGTAAGCGCTCATCTCAGAAACGTATCACCGGCGGGCAACTGTGGTTTTCCACAGCTGCCCGCTTTTTGCTGCCCTGCATTGCTAAAATTCTGATTTTCAGAACAAACACTTGACTTTTTCAGAACTTGCTGGTACAATCCAGATAAAAATTCACCCACGGGCACGGATTTCGTGTCCCTGTTGTTCTGGAAAGGAGTTTGTCCATGAAAACGTTGATCCTTGCTTACGAGAATGCCTGCAAAAGTCTGGAATCCAGAATCCTCCAGCTGCGTGAGATGATGAAAGCCCCCGATCTGCCCCAGCGGGAGCGGGACAATCTGGAGCAGCGCCGCCGGCTGATGGTCACGGAGATTCGGGAGATGCGCCAGAGCATCGAGCAGATGTGCGGCTATCTGCCGGAGGAAGGGAGGGAGTTCCTTGCGCATGAAAAAGAATGACTGGAGCGGTCTGCTGTTTCCTGAGGAATCACAGGTGCCGTCCCACGGTTCCCGCCGCTTTGCACGTTACATTGCAAAAAATATCATCAAAAATGAACTTTCCCCAAGACAAAAGCAAATTCTTGTGCTATACTATAAGGAGCAGAAGACGATGCCGGAGATCGCCGCAGCGCTGGGGATCACCACATCCACCGTCTCCCGCACGAGAAAACGTGCCTGCACTTCAATTCAGAAAAAGCTGCAGTCCTACGGGCTGTACTAGGAGGTTTCCCATACATGACAACACCCGTCTACGACTTTTTGACCGCATACGCCGCACAAGACAACACCCGCCTGCACATGCCCGGCCACAAGGGACGGCTTGGCGCACCGGCACTTCAGGAGGCGGCAAAGCTGGATCTCACCGAGATCACCGGCGCAGACAGCCTGTTTGAAGCCGACGGCATTCTCGCCGAGAGCGAGGCAAATGCCGCTTCGCTCTACGGCACTGCCTATACCCTCTACTCCTGCGCCGGCTCCACTCTCTGCATCCAGACCATGCTCCTGCTGATGAAACAGGAGGGGCGCACGGTGATCGCTGCACGCAACGTCCACCGTGCCTTCCTCAACGCCTGCGTGCTGCTGGATCTGCCGGTACAGTGGGTGTACCCACAGGAGAGCGACGGCATTCTCTCCGGCAGCTATGCGCCGGAGGACTTCGAAAAAATTTTACAGCAGCTAGGCCGTCCGGCGTGCATCTATCTCACCTCGCCGGACTATCTGGGGCGCACCGCAGACATCGCCGCCTTTGCCGCACTCTGTCAGCAGTACCACGCACGCCTGCTGGTGGACAACGCCCACGGCGCACATCTGGCGTTTCTCCCCAACCGCTGCCACCCCATTCAGCTGGGAGCGGACTACTGCTGTGACTCCGCCCACAAGATGCTGTCCGGACTCACCGGCACCGCCTACCTCCACGTGCGCAGCGACATTGATGCCACACCGGAACGGGTGCGCAGTGCCATGGCGATGTTCGCCAGCACCAGCCCCTCCTACCTCATGCTGGCTTCGCTGGACTGGTGCAACCGGGAGCTTGCCTCTCCGCTGTTTCGGGAGCGGCTGGCGGACGTCGCCGAACGGCTCCAGCAGCTGCGCTGCATCCTCTCCCAGAAATACGTCTTTGCGGACAGCGAGCCAATGCATCTGACCATTGACGCTGCCGCCAGCGGTTTTTGCGGAACAGAACTGGAAGCATATCTGCAAAGCCGGCATTTTATCTTAGAATACGCCGACTGCTACCATGTGGTCATGCTGTTCTCCGCCGCCAACACGCCGGAGGAGATCGCCGCACTCCAGAAAGCTCTGGAGAACTTTACACCGTCCCAGCCGCCGGCGGGACAGAAATTCCGCCTGCCCCATCCGGAAACCGTCTGCGGCATTCGGGAGGCTGCGCTGGCACCGCAGGAGATTCTGCCCGTCCAGCACAGCGCCGGACGCATCTGTGCGGCAGTCAAAGTGCCCTGTCCGCCGGCAGTGCCCATCGTCCTCAGCGGCGAGCGCATTGACCGGGCGTGCATCGACGTCTGTCAGGGCTACGGCATCTCCACCATTCAGGTGGTTCAGTAAGGAGGGAGCATCTTGTCCACACACACCAAATTCTATGGAAACGAGAGCCTGCGCCAGAATCTGCGGCAAATGCAGGCACGGGGACGCATGGCACACGGCATCCTGCTGCACGGTGCGGCAGGGCTGGGCAAAAAGACGCTGGCGGCGCAGCTCATCGCCGGCATGCTCTGTCAGGCGGAACATGCGCCCTGCGGGAACTGCCGCATCTGCCACATGCTGGAAAAGCAGCAGCACCCCGATGTGCGCTGGGTGGAACACAGCGGCAAGCTGGGCGGTTTCTCTGTGGAAACGGTGCGCAGCGTCTGCGCCGATCTGGCAATTCCGCCCAGCGAGGGGGATGCCAAGTTCTATGTCTTTGCCGACTGCGATGCCATGGATCCACGGACGCAGAATCTGCTGCTGAAAGCCGTGGAGGAGCCGCCGGATTATGTCTATTTTCTGTTCACCGCAGAATCCCCTGCCGTCCTGCTTCCCACGGTGCGCTCCCGCATTGTGTCGGAGGCGGTGTTCCCTGTCACCGAGGCGGAATGCCGTGAAGCGCTGGGCGAACGGGGCTTTTCACCGGAGGCGTGCGCCGACGCAGTCAGCGTATTCCACGGCAACATCGGGCGCTGCCTCGCCTATCTGGAAGAGGATGCCATGCGGGAAACTGTTACATTGACAAAAACCGCAATTAATAGTATAATAAAGAAAGACGAATATACCATGCTGCAAACGGCAGCGGCGCTGGGAAAAGACCGCAGCCGTGCCATGCAGTTTTTACTGCTATTGGACCGCACCATTCGGGATGCCATGGTGCGAAAGCATCAGCCGGATGCGCCCTGCATCGGCTGTGACGCAGAGGGAGCTTCCCTGCTGGCAAGGCAGCTCTCCTCCTCCGGTGCGCAGGACATGCACCTTGCTGTCAACCGGGCCTATGCGGCGCTGGCGGCAAATGTCAACCTGCCTCTGGCACTGTCGGCACTGTGCGCCGCCTGTATGGATGCCGGAACTGCGTCCTCTCTCCGAAGCCAGAAGAAAGGAAGAAAACTTCTATGATCGAAATCATCGGCGTCCGTTTCAAAGAGGGCGGCAAGGTCTATTATTTCTCCCCGCAGAACAAACAGTTCCGGCAGGGCGACCTTGTCATCACGGAAACGGCACGCGGAACGGAATGCGGCGAGGTCGTCATTCCCAATAAAAAAATTCCGAAGTCCGAGGTGACTGTGCCCCTCAAGCCCATTCTGCGGGCTGCCACACGGGACGACCGGCGCATTCTGGAACAGAACCGCCGCAAGGAAGCCCGTGCGTTTCAGGTGTGCGAGGAAAAAATCGCATTCCGCAAGCTGAAAATGAAGCTGGTGGACGTGGAGTGCACGTTCGACAACAGCAAGCTGCTGTTCTACTTCACGGCGGACAACCGTGTGGATTTCCGGGAACTGGTCAAGGATCTGGCGGCAGTCTTTCGCACCCGCATCGAGCTGCGGCAGATCGGCGTGCGGGACAAGGCGAAGATTCTGGGCGGTCTGGGCATCTGCGGCAGAGAGTTCTGCTGCAAGGGACATCTGCTGGACTTCCAGCCCGTGTCCATCCGCATGGCAAAGGAACAGGGTCTGTCCCTGAATCCCACCAAGATCTCCGGATGCTGCGGCAGACTGATGTGCTGTCTGAAATACGAGCAGAACGTCTATGAGGAACTGCTGCGCATCACGCCGAAGGTCGGCGCACTGGTGGCGCTGGAGGACGGCACCCACGGCAAGGTCTGCGAGGCCAATCCTCTCACCGGCGAGCTGAAAATCATGCCGGACAAGGCGGATGTTCCGGTGAAAGCCCACCGGGATTCCGTCAAGGTTCTGCGGGACGGCAGGATCAAGGTCAATCAGGCAGAACGCAAAGCATTGAAATCGCTGGAAGACCAATAAGAGCGATTTCGGACAGAACCGATTCCGGTTCCGAAAAAGAAGTGCGGAAATTCCGCACGTAAAATAGGAGGTTATTTCCCATGCCATCAACACAACCATCTCGTCAGCAGCCCCCCAAGAAGCACGGAAACCGCCGTGTGCGGTACGACCGCATTCTGGCAGTTCTCTTGATTTTCATCGTGCTGATCGTCATCCTCACCAAATGCTGCACCAGCTGCAGCAAAAAGAAGAGCAATGCCGAAACACCGCCGGTCACCACTTCCGCACAGACAGAGGCGCCGACGGAGGCAACCACTGAGGCAGGCTACAGCAACACCGTCTACCTGAGTCCGTCCAACCAGACCGACAACAAGTTCTACACCGGCGACACCACCGAGGCTGCGGTCTGCCGCATTGTTGCCGAAAAGGTCAAGACCATTCTGGAACAGTCGGGTTACACCGTTCTGATCGCCGGCGAAAACGACACGCTGGAGACCAAGACCGCTATGGGCGCAAACAATCTCGCCGCCTATGTTGCCATCCACACCAATGCCGGCGACGGCGTGGGCACGGACTGCTACTACAACGGCAACTCCGCACAGAGCAAGGCACTGGCGCAGGCAGTTTATGATCCGGTGGCAGAGCTGACACCCACCGACGACGGCGGTCTGATCGACGGCGCACAGTCCGGCTCGGATTCGCAGGTCTATGAGGTCAGCAGCAATCAAAGCCCTGCCTGCCTCATCGAAATGGAATACCACGACGGCCCCAATGTGGCACAGTGGATTCTGGACAACGAGGACAATCTGGCACAGGCCGTTGCCACCGGTATTCTGAACTATCTCCGTTCCGCAACCAGCACACAGGGAGGCACCGCAAATGGCATTGCAGCAACCACAACCGCCGCTTCCGACGCACTCGGCGGAGAATCCGGCATGGATGCACTCACCACAACCACAACAGCCCAAGGTCAATTATCAGTCGGAAACTGACCGCATCCTACAGCACCTGCCGCAGGATCGTGTCCCGACGCTCTTCCTCCACGCCTGCTGCGCACCGTGCAGCAGCTACGTGCTGGAATATCTCAGCCGCTGCTTCTCCATCACGCTGTTTTTCTACAACCCCAACATTGCACCGGAGGCGGAATATCTGCACCGAAAAGCGGAACTGCAGCGGCTGGTGCGGGAGATGCCGCTGGGCAATCCGGTGACTGTTCTCGACGGCGATTATTTCCCGGAGCGGTTCTACGCCCTCGCCAAGGGGCTGGAACAGGAGCCGGAACGGGGAGCACGCTGTCAGAAGTGCATCGGGCACCGGCTGGAGGAGACGTTCCGGACGGCGGCACAGCAGCCGCAGCTGCCGGACTTCGTCTGCACCACCCTGAGCATCAGTCCCCACAAGGACGCCGTGTTCATCAACACCGCCGGCAATGCGCTGGCGGCGCAGTACGGCATCCCGTGGCTGCCCACGGACTTTAAGAAAAAGGGCGGCTATCAGCGCTCCATCGTTCTCTCACGGGAATATGCGCTGTACCGCCAGAACTTTTGCGGCTGCGTCTACAGTCGGCTGGAGGCGGAGCGGCGGAAAAAGGAGATGGCTTCTTCATGAGCAGCTGGGATGCAGCGGAATCTTTCCGTTTCCGCTGCTGTTCTTTTTGGGGGAGCGTTGAGAGACAGGGAATCCGTTTTGCGTGAAGATGGGGTTTGGTGATTTTGAAATATTCAGAAAAGACGGAAAAGAAAATCAAAACGATGCTGGGAATAACCACAGCATCAATCTTGGCACTTCTTTTTCTGGCTTATATGTTTCTTCGCATCCTGTTTTGGGCAGAAACGGGCAGCTTTTTCCCCACCGTTCAAAAAAGCCGCTCGGTTGAGATTGCGATTTCGTGCGATCCTTTTGATGTACTGGCAGTCCGAGATGAACTAGAGCCTTACACCACAGATTACACAAATGTGGGCGTTAAGATGATATATGCAGAATATCATTTCAGCGAGGATGGCGTTACGGCGATGTACGGATTCACCGGACTGAAATATCGGCTGGGAAGAGGAGAAACCATCAGCTTTTCCCTAGATGCGGAGAAAGGCACTGTGGAAGAGATATCTTATTACGCAGCAGGGGCTAAAGTGTTTTCCAGTTATCCCAGCCATTATTTCAATGCCGATGTGAATGTGTTGGACGAGTACGAGGCAGTCAAAAGGCGTACACCGGATTTTGATACGGTCAAAGAGGTCGAGTTCATCCTATCCAATGACAATTGTGCGCCAACGCTCTATTATGATTGATGCAACGCCGCATTTCGTGCGTTTTGGAAAAACAAATCCCTTTGGACAGATTCGGGAATCAAAATTCCTGCGTGGAATTTGTGCAAAAAAGCAGTTGACAAGCGGCGGCATTTGTGCTATACTAATGTTTGCAAAAGCGTTGAAGGGAACGGCGCATCCCGCCGGGGCTTTTTTCAGAGAACCGCTGTCACCGGCTGAGAGCAGCGGCAAAAAGCCAAGAGATGCGCACACCACTCCCTGAGTCTGCCCAATCCGCAGCGGTCTGTCCCCGTTATCGGACACCACGAGGTGTATGCTGCGTTTATCCCGCATACATGAAACAAGGGTGGAACCACGATAGAGTTTTCATCGTCCCTTGCACAGTCCTTTACTGCACTGTGTAAGGGACTTTTTGCATTCACTCATTTTGGAAAGGAAGATGGAAGTATGATCAAACTGACATTGAAAGACGGCAGCGTCCGGGAGCTGGAAGCTCCGGCAGCTGCGGCAGAAGTTATCAAGGGCATCGGCATGGGTCTGTACAAGGCTGCATGCTGCGTGAAGCTGGACGGCGAGGTCTGTGACCTGCGCACCGTCATCGACCACGACTGCACCTTTGAAGTCATGACCTTCGACAGCGAAGAGGGCAAAAAGACCTTCTGGCACACCGCTTCTCACGTGCTGGCGCAGGCAGTCAAGCACCTGTATCCGGAGGCAAAGCTGGCAATCGGCCCGGCAATCGACAGCGGTTTCTACTACGACTTTGACGTAGAACACCCGTTCAGCCAGGAGGAGCTGACCAAGATCGAGGCCGAGATGAAGAAGATCGTCAAGGCAAACGAAAAGCTGGAGCAGTTCTACCTGTCGCCGGAAGAGGCTGTGGCAAAGCTGAAGGAGATGGATGAGCCGTACAAGGTGGAGCTGTGCGAGGAGCACGTGGGCAAGGGCGAACCCATCTCGTTCTACCAGCAGGGCGATTTCACCGACCTTTGCGCCGGCCCGCACCTGATGTCCACCGGCACCATCAAGGCATTCAAGCTTCTGTCCTGCACCGGCGCATACTGGAGAGGTTCGGAGAAAAACAAAATGCTGTCCCGTGTTTATGCCATCGCATTCCCCAAGGCTGCCATGCTGGAAGAACACCTGAACAAGCTGGAGGAAGCCAAGAAGCGTGACCACAACAAGCTGGGCCGGGAACTGGAATATTTCACCACGGTTGACGTGATCGGTCAGGGTCTGCCGGTGCTGCTGCCCAAGGGCGCAAGAGTGGTTCAGCTGCTTCAGCGCTGGGTCGAGGACGTGGAACAGGCACACGGCTGCCTGCTGACCAAGACCCCGCTGCTGGCAAAGCGGGAGCTCTACAAGATCTCCGGCCACTGGGATCACTATCTGGACGGCATGTTCGTACTGGGCGATCCTCACGACGAAACCAAGGACTGCTTCGCCCTGCGCCCCATGACCTGCCCGTTCCAGTATCAGGTTTACCTGAACCGCCAGCGCTCCTACCGTGATCTGCCCATGCGTCTGACGGAAACTTCTACCCTGTTCCGGAACGAGGATTCCGGCGAGATGCACGGTCTGATCCGTGTCCGCCAGTTCACCATTTCCGAGGGCCACTACATCCTGCGTCCGGATCAGCTGGAGGAGGAGTTCAAGAACTGCTTACAGCTGGCGAAGTATTTCCTGGATACCGTCGGACTGCTGGACGACTGCACCTTCCGGTTCTCCCAGTGGGATCCGGCAAATCCGGGCAACAAGTACGAGGGCACGGCGGAGCAGTGGGAAGAGGCACAGCGTGTCATGGGCAACATTCTGGATCATCTGGGCGTGAAGTATGAGGTCGGCATCGACGAGGCCGCTTTCTACGGCCCGAAGCTGGACATTCAGTACAAGAACGTATTCGGCAAGGAAGACACGCTGGTTACCATCCAGATCGATATGCTGCTGGCAGAGCGGTTCGGCATGTACTATAAGGATAAGGACGGTCAGAAGAAGCTGCCGTACATCATCCACAGAACCTCCCTGGGCTGCTATGAGCGGACGCTGGCTTACATGATCGAACACTTCGGCGGTGCAATGCCGCTGTGGCTGGCTCCGGAACAGGTTCGTCTGGTGCCCATCGCAGACCGCCATCTGGACTACGCTTACGAGGTCAAGAAGCAGCTGGAAGCTGTGGGGCTGCGTGTTGAGGTAGACGACCGTGCCGAAAAGGTTGGCTACAAGATTCGTCAGGCAACCATGGAGAAGGTTCCGTACATGCTGACCATCGGTGACAAGGAGTGCGACGAAAAGACCGTTGCCGTCCGCAAGCGCACCGGCGAAGATCTGGGCAGCATGCAGATGGAAGATCTCATTGCTATGCTGACCGAGGAAGTCCGCACCAAGAAGAAGTAATCACAAAACACATCTCTGTGCAAATAGAAAAACGTGCTGCTGTACCGATTGCGTACAGCAGCACGTTTTGTTTTCTGTGATTGCGGAAACAAGTTCTTATTTCCCGTTGATCTCGTCGATATAGTTCTGCACCTGATCGTAGATGGAGTTCACCGACTCGCTCCACGGCACACCACGGGACGCAGCACGAACGCCGTGTTCGCTGCTGTCCAGAACGCTGGTGACATCGGCGGAAATGCCGTTGTAGAAGTCGAAGTTGTGGTGCTCCAGCGCCATCTCGTTCATCTTGTTCTTCATCTCGATCATCTCGTCCGTCCACTCGTAGTCGTCAATGAACTGCTGGTCGCTGATCTCCTGTGCGCCCTCGCAGACCTTGCTGAACCGGAAGCAATCCAGGAACTTTGCCACGCCCTCCGGATTGTGTCCGCCCTTGACGAAGCAGTAGGCGTTGATGTTGGCGGGAATGTAGTACTCGTCTGCCTTTTCATATCTGGGCACCGGCACAAAGAACACGTCCTCGCCGAATGTCTTGGACCACTGGGATTTTTCCGTGCCCAGTGTCCACAGACCGCAGGGGTAGAACAGCAGCTTGCCCTCGCCGATGTAGTAGTCACGGGAAGTCCAGCCGTAGTCGCCCACGCCCAGTGCGATATAATCCGACTGCCACAGGTCATACATCCAGTTCTGGTAGTCCTCGATTGCCTCGTTGCGCAGGTTGTTCACCAGCTTGCCGTCCTCCAGACCGATGTACGGAACACCGGTGGAGGCGGAGAGTCCTGCCTCGAAATACCAGCTGTCGATGCCGTAGTGCTCATTGGAGGTATCCACGAACTCGGACAGCATGTCCTGAAATGCGTCCCAGTCCCACTTGCCCTTTTCGAACAGCTCTGCCGGATCGTCCAGACCGTTTTCGTCGATGGTCTTGCGGTTATAGATGATGGCACAGTTGTCGCCGGTGACCTCTACCGCAGCCACATAGTGCTTGCCGTCCCAGATCATGCTGTCGTTGGCATCCTTTACATCTGCCCACAGCTCCGAATCCAGATCCAGATAGTCGTCGTAGGGAACGAACATGCCGCGAACGGCACCCTTGGGGAATGCGTCCCAGTCGCCGGCATAGAAAAAGTCAATGCCCTCGTCACTGTTGATGGCGTTCGCCAGATCGTCGTACCGTGCGCTGTGGGTGGTCTGGTGCCACTCAATCTTTCCGCCGTAGCGTTCCTGAAAGATTGCCAGCTCGATGGGTGTCGTCTTTCCGGTGTCGTCCGAATTGATGTCCCATGTGGAGAGCCACTTGATGGTCTTGTTCTCCAGTTCGCCGGTCAGACGCTCGTCCGACTTCGCCAGCTCTGCCAGCTGTTCCCGTGTTGCGGTGGACATGTCCTTTTTCGGTCCCTTGTCCGCCTCCGATGCGCCGCACGCCAGCAGCGGCACTGTCAAAACTGCCGCCAGCAGACAGCTCAGCGCCATTCTTGCATATCGTTTCATGCGAGTTCCTCCATCTCCTTTTTTGTCCCGCTCGGACATTCTATGTTTATTATAGCACATTCTGCACCGCATGCGCAATGCACAAACTGCACGAGATTCCACCTGCTTTTCCGGCGACATCCACAAAATGCAGCAGATTATTGCGGATAAATCGCCACAGCCTGCCGGTACATCAGTTCAAAACGGTTCTCAAAGACATCCATATCATAGTCGGTTTTTCCCTCCATCGGATCGCACACTGTCACCGTGTTGGCATCCAGATCATAGCCGCACAGCAGCAGACAGTGCTCATTGACCAGAAAGACCGCATCATCGCCGTCTGGGGTTGTCCAGTAGTACTGCTCCTCCACGTTGGGTGTCATGCTGATGGTCGCCCAGGTGACAACCGGTGTGCCGCCGGCCACCTGTCCGAGCAGCGTTTTCAGAGAACAGCCCGTCAGATCCTGCACCACTTCGCCGCCGCCCTGATCGGCAAGGTAGTTCTGCGCTGTCTGTACGATGACCGGCGCATAGCATCCCCACGAGGTGGGGTCATAGGGTGAGCCGATAAATGCCTCGTCAAAGGTGTTCTGGTACGCCTCCCCACGAATCAGGTAGTCGTCCGCCATGGTCAGCTTATCCACATCATAGCCCAGATAGTTCAGCGCCATGGTCAGCGAGGTGATCTCACACCCCGTGGGAAGCTCCGGATTCTGCAGAATCGGCTGTGCGTCCAGCTGGCAGCTGCGCACCGGCAGTTCTGCCGGCTCGGTGGGCAGGGTCAGCGTCGTGGTCGCCTCGGTAGCCGGCTCCGTTTCCGGCATGGTCTCCGCCATAGCAGCCGCCACCTGCGGTTCAGACGCTTCTCCGGCGGCAGGCTCCGACACTTCGGCAGCCGGTGTTTCCGATGCCACCTTTTCCTGATGCTGAATGATACCAAATACAACGACAACGGCAGCGATCAGCAGCAAAAGCACCATGACCCTCCGCCGCATACCCTGTTTCTTTTTGGTCGTACTCATCTTGATTTCTTACACTCCTTCTGTTTCAGTCCGATGGTTCCGCCGTGGCTGCATTGCCGTTTTCCGGCGGAAATCGGTTTCCCCCTGTCCGATGACCGGGCGGGAGAGCTGGTAAATATCCGTTGCCCTCGCATCCAGCTGAGCGCAGCGGTACGCATCGGCGCTGCTCTGGGAAAGCTCCGCCAGCGAATGGGAGAACGGCAGCAAATGCCGGTTTTTGGAATCGTGCAGAATCTGCCGTCCCACGTCGTTGAACGCCAGAATTCTGCCGTAGGGCGGAATCTTCTGCATGTCCTCGTTGCGAATGCCCAGCAGCATGTGCAGCAGGATCCGGCGCAGCCGTGCCATGGGATACCGCTTGGTCTGGAGGTGCGCCATCAGCTCCTCCAGCGAAGCCGCACGCTTTGCCTTATACAGCCGGTACTCCAAGCCCTGCGCCACCTCTGCCACATCGTGCAGTTCCTCCGGCGTGCTGGTGCGCAGCCGGTACAAAATGGGGCGCTCCAGATTTCGCAGCGAACCGATCTTTCCCTCTGCCGCCGCATCCCGCAGCACCCGCCACGCAAACCCCGGCATCATCCGGCGGCAGTCGCCGCCCTCGCTAAAATACTGCCGGATATAGGTGGCGCTTGCCGTGCCGTCCGCACCGGACTGCATGCTGTTGTGCCCTGCACCACGCCGCTGGATGGTCATGGGTTTCAGGGGGCTGCGCATCTCCTCCATGGCGTTCAGATAGGCGATCGCCAGCGTGTTGTTGGGCTGGCGGAGGACATCGGCGATCTCCCTGCCGCAGAGCTGTTCCACCATCTGGGAGAGCACCGCCGGATAGGAATTGCCGGAGCGGGTGAGATCGTCCAGCACATCGGCGTACTCTGTCTTGCACACATGGCAGGCTTTCGCTGCCTGATACAGCAGGTGCAGGTCGCCGCACTCGCTGCCGAAAGAGATCTCCTGCACATTTCCCAGCGCCGTCAGCAGCGCCACCCCGCCCATGGCGAAGTTCTCCGCCGGTGCCAGCGCATACGCCGCCGGAAGCTCAATGACCAAGTCCACACCGCCCTGCACGGCAAGCCTGGCACGGGTGAATTTGTCCAGAATGGCGGCATCTCCACGCTGGACAAAGTTTCCGCTCATGACGGCGACAATGCCGTCCGCCCCGTTGCGGCGCACCTGTTCCAGATGGTACAGGTGTCCGTTGTGCAGCGGATTGTATTCACAAATGATACCACTGATTTTCATGCTGAATCCTCCGTAAAATTTATGGAAAACGAGAATTTTCCGGCAATGAAAAGGGGAATTTTTGCAAACCCCTTGCATTTTCCGCAAAAAAGTTTATAATAGTATAGGGAAGGACAAGATTCCTGTCCCTGCATCGGCATCTTTTGGATAGTGCCGCTGTAACATCAGAAAAGGAGAAATACCCCTATGATTATTCTTGTTGTAAACGCCGGCAGCTCCTCCCTGAAGTACCAGCTCATCGATATGAAGGATGAGTCAGTCATCGCCAAGGGAAACTGCGACCGCATCGGCATCGACGGCCACCTGAGCCACAAGACTGCCAGCGGCGTCAAGGTTGAAGAGGACTGCGCATTCCCTACCCACGCAGAGGCTTTTGAGCGTCTGGTTCAGGCGCTGACCACTGGCGAGGGCGCTGTGATCTCCAGCATGAGCGAAATTTCCGCTGTTGGCCACCGTATCGTACAGGGCGCAGAAATTTTCACCAAGACCACCATGGTAACAGACGAGATCATCGAGAAGATCGACGAGCTGCGGGAACTGGCACCGGTACACAACCATGGTCACGCACTGGCACTGTGGGCATGCCGCAAGATTCTGCCGGATGTTCCGCAGGTCGTTGTCTTTGACACCGCATTCCACCAGACCATCCCGCAGAAGGCATTTATGTATGGCTTCCCGTATGAGGACTATGAGCAGTATCATGTCCGCAAGTACGGCTTCCACGGCACCTCCCACCGCTTCGTTACCGCAAAGCTGGCAGAAGTACTGGGCAAGGACCTGAAGGATCTGAAGATCGTTTCCTGTCATCTGGGCAACGGTTCTTCCATCACTGCGGTACAGGACGGCAAGTCCGTTGACACCACCATGGGCTTCACCCCGCTGGACGGCGTTCTGATGGGCACCCGCTGCGGTGCGGTTGACCCGTCCGCAGTTACCTATGTTGCCGGCAAGCACGGTTTCGATGTGGCAGCAATGGACACCTACATGAACAAGCAGTCCGGTATGCTGGGTATCTCCGGCAAGTCCTCCGACTTCCGTGACATCACCGCAGCAGCAGAGGCTGGCGACAAGCGTGCCACACTGGCAAAGGATATGCTGGTTTACGACATCAAGAAGGACATCGGCGCATATGCAGCAGCCATGAACGGTCTGGACGCTGTCATCTTCACCGGCGGCATCGGCGAAAATGCACCGAACTGCCGTGAGGAAGTCTGCGAGAACATGGAATATCTGGGCATCAAGATCGACAAGGCTGCCAATGATTTCAAGGGCGAGCTGCGGAAGATCTCCACACCTGATTCCAAGGTAGAGGTTTGGGTCATCCCGACCAACGAGGAACTGCTCATCGCACGGGACACTCTGGCAATGATCAGCAAGTAAGCAACCGATTTTCTGCGGACTGCCGCAGAAAAGGCGAAGCCGTCCTCTGGCGGACTTCGCCTTTTTTCATCTTTCCAGAAAGGACGATCCCCCATGGATTCTCAGCTGACACTCACCCAGCAGGCACTTCAGGCACGAGCCAATGCCTACGCCCCCTACTCCGGCTTTGCCGTGGGCGCTGCCCTCGTTGCAGAGGACGGACGCACGTTCTACGGCTGCAATGTGGAAAACGCCTCGTATTCCATGACCATCTGCGCCGAGCGCAGCGCCGTTTTTTCCGCCGTCGCCGCCGGTGTCACCCGATTCCGGAAGCTCGCCATTGTAGGCGGCAAGACGGACGAAGAGGCAGCACAGGTGCCCTGCCTGCCCTGCGGCGCATGCCTTCAGGTGCTGGCGGAGTTCTGTCCGCCGGACTTCCCCATTCTGCTGACAGACGGCGTGCACCTGCTGGGGGAATTTCTGCCGGCACAGTTTCGGCTTTAAGCCTTGCTCTAAGTCTTATTTTTTCTTTTCGTCTTTCGGACGGTACGAAGAGCCGTCCGGCTCGACGATCACCGTATTGTCCAGCTGGCCACGAAGATTTCCCACCACGGCACGGCGGTACTCATTGCGCAGGGCTTCCTGCTCCTGCTTTTCCTCTGCCGTCAGTCCCTCGGTGCGGGACTTCTTTGCCAGTTCATTGATACGTGCTAGTTTTTCCGGACTCATTGTCATTCCTCCCAGTGTGATCTGCCATGTTTCAGGGAACTCCGCTGCGTCATTTCCGGCGCAGTCTTGCGTGAGATTTCCCCACTAAGTATAGCACTTCCACTCGGAAAATGCAAGCAATTCCGACAGTGTTTGCAAAATCTGCATAATTTTTTTGCGTATTATCCGGAAAGATTTCCCATCACGATTCTCAGATCAGGAGTGGATTCCTATGATAAAAACAGCACTGATTACCGGTGCATCCCGTGGCATTGGCGCAGCGACCGCACGCCTGCTCGCCGCAGACGGCTACTGCGTCGCCGGAACCTACTGCCGCAGCCAGGCGGAGATGGAGGAGCTTGCACGCACTACAGGCATTCTCCCCATCCGGACCGACCTCTCCGACCCCGCACAGATCCCCCAGCTGGCGCAGCGTGCGCTGGAGCTGCTGGGACACGTGGACGTTCTGGTCAACAACGCCGCCTGTTCCTACATCGACCTCTTCCAGTGCATGCCGCCGGAGCGCATCCGGGAGCTGTACGCCGTCAATCTCACTGCCGTGGTGGAGCTGACACGGGCGCTGCTGCCCAGCATGCTGTCCCGTCACAGCGGCTGCATCATCAACATCTCCTCTGTCTGGGGGGAGACCGGCGCCTCCTGTGAGGTGGACTATGCCGTCACCAAAGGCGCTGTGCTGGCGCTGACACGGGCGCTGGCAAAAGAGGTGGGGCCGTCCGGCATTCGGGTAAACGCCGTTTCGCCGGCGACGATCCTCACCGACATGACCGCCCATCTCCCGCCGGAAACGCTGGCGGAACTGGCGGAGGAAACGCCCCTGGGGCGGAACGGCACACCAGAGGATGTGGCGGAGGCAGTGCGCTTTCTCGCCTCTGACCGTGCCGCCTTTATCACCGGACAGGATCTCCCCGTCAACGGCGGATTTCTATGCGTTTAAGCATCGTTTCAAAAATCAACGGTGCGCCTGGTATATGTCTTTCTGCAAATTCTCCGGTTCGTATCGTTTTGCACAAATTTCACATGCCGCCGGTTTTTCTTTCGATAGAATTTACAAAGTTCGTGAAAAATGGGTGAGTATTTTCCCGGAGCGCTTGCAGAATCTGCGGGTTTGTGCTATAGTAAAAGAGTATCGGCTCTGTTTGGAAATTCCATTTTTCCGGACAGACGCACAACCATTTTACGTAAAGGTGAGAAAGACAAATGAAACAAAATCATTCGTGGAAAGGCTGGTTTTCCTCGGTGCGGGCCTGGGGATGCTCCGTACAGGAAAAGCGTTCCTACAATACCCTGCGCTTCCCCATGACCAATCGGCTGATCCTGCTGCTCTACCCGCTGTTCATTGTCTGCATGGCAGAGCTGAATCAGGATAAGTACCCCAGCAAGCTGGTGCTCTTCATCTCCGAACACCCCACCATCATGCTGTTCAACGTTCTGATCGCAGCGCTGATCTTTACAGGGCTGCTGCTGCTGTTCCGCTCCGGATGGTTCTCCATGCTGGCGGAAAGCGTCATCTATATGGCGCTGAGCATCACGGAGCTTTTCAAGTACAACACCAACGGCAACCACCTCATCATGACAGACATGAAACTGGCACGGAGTCTGAAGAGCCTGACCTCCTTTGCCTACATCAAGATCACACCAAGACTGATTCTCTATCTGGCGATCTGTCTGGGATTCATCCTGCTGGCGTTCTGGTTCAACCCACGGCTCAGGAAGCGCACCAAGCTGCGCAAGCGTCTGCTGCCGGGACTCGCCTGCCTGATCTGCTGCGTGATGGTCGTTACCGTTCCTGCAGTCTCCCAGCCGGTCTATGCGCTGTTCCGTCTGGACACCAAGGAGGCAGACAACACCTTCATTCTCAACGAAAAGTTCGAGAACAACGGCTTTCTGGCATTCTTTATGCAGACCGGTTCGGAGAATCTCTCCAACCAGCTGGATGAGCCGGCGGACTACGCCGAGGACAGCGACAATACCGTCCGGCAGTATCTGGCAAGCGACGTTGCGGAAACCAATTTCAAGAACGGCGTAAAGCCCAACGTCATTGAGATCATGTCCGAGTCCTTCGCCGACTTCCGGGTATTCTCCAAGGAGCTGGAGGAGTTGGGCTACACCGGTCTGGACTCCTACTATACTGGTCTGGATAAGGCGGCATCCATGGGAACGGAGGGCAAGTTTATCGTCCCCACCTACGCCAGCTATACCGTGCGCACGGAATTTGAGATGCTGTTCGGTCTGCCGGTCAAGTCCCTGAACGACCCGAATATGCCCCAGCGCATGCTGCTGGACCGCCAGCAGCCCACCATCCCCTCCTACTACAAGAGCTGGGGCTACACCACGGCGTATGTGCACCCGTTCCAGAGCAGCTTCTACAGCCGCAAGCGCATCTACAGCAACTTCCGGTTTGACACCATGATCTTTGAGGACGACTTCACCGTTCCGGTCACCACCTACGGCGAGTACATCGACGACAACGTGGTATACAATCAGATCGAGTCCCTCATCGCCTCTTCCAGCGAACCGCTCTATCTCCATGCCACCACCATGCAGAACCACCAGCCCTATTCGGACGGCGACAGCGACGACGAGTTCCTGAACTATCTGTCCCGCATCCAGCACTCCGCAGACGGTCTGGCAGAGATGCTGGAGCATCTGTCCGAGACCAACGAGCCGACCATCGTGCTCTTTATCGGCGACCACTTCCCCTCGCTGCGTGGCGACAACGGCATTTACAACCAGCTGAACATCACCAGCGAAAATTGCTCCGACCTCTATGAGCAGCACTACATCCTCTGGAACAACTTCAACATGGACACCAGCGTGCTGCCCAGCGATCCGGTTTCCATCTTCTACTACCCCTATCTCATCATGGAGATGATCGACGCTCCCCGGGACAGTTTTACGCAGACTATGATGGACGAGATGCAGACCGAACCGGTCTACTCCACCAACTATCACCCGTTCCAGGAGTCCGATCAGAAGCTGGATACGCTGACCTATGACCGTATTCTGGGCGATATCATTTCTCCCAGTGCGCTGGATGTTCTCCCCGATCCGGAGGAGGATTCCACAGAGGAAACCGCAACGGATTGAGCAGCGGTGCAATATCATGAAAAGCAAAGGGACATGGTGCGATCCATGTCCCTTTTTGTGTATTGTAAATGATAAACAAAGCATATCGTGCAGGAACAAAAAGATTTCAGAACCGTTGCCCCGTCAGGCTGATCCAACTGAGGATAAACCAATCCTTTGTAGGGACACGGCGTGCCGTGTCCGCCAACGATTTCATATCACAAAGCGTT
>OIYT01000997.1_pt1 | contig 22399 bp, 18 predicted proteins | sample 1588201 | NCBI WGS metagenome assembly OIYT01 (sample SAMN03283260) | human gut metagenome | biome: human-associated habitat; material: feces | host: Homo sapiens | place: USA | collected 2013
GCACGGGCGTATCAAACAGCGGATCTGTTACTTCAAGTTTGCTGTCCGCCGGCACGATAACTGGTACCTGATTTGTTCCCGCACACGCCAGAAATAAAACCAACTGTTTCAGGATTTCGGTCTCCCGGATCGGGTACAGATGTTTTTCTGCAATCTGTGGAAGATGCGCGCGTGCATCCTGCACAAGCGCATAGAGCTTTCCATATGTATAGCAATCACCATTGATGATGATTGCGTCTTTGTCCGATGGTTGTTTTGTCAGATAATCTATATACTGCATGTTACATTCCTCCCGCCCGCAGCAACAGCGCATGTCCGATACCGCCCGCTGCCGCAATGCTGCATACCGCATAGCCCGGTGTCTCCTGCAACGCCCGGCATGCATGTATCGTGATAATACCGCCTGATGCGCCATATGGATGTCCATATGCGAGTGCCCCACCATACCGGTTGTAACGGTCAACTGCTTCCGGATAGGCACGCGCAAAAAGCTCATCAATCACAGCGAATGCCTCATTGCACTCAAATACTGCGATATCCTCTGCCGTGTGTCCCGTCTTGGCAAGTAATTTCTGAATGGCAAGTATTGCTGTCTCCGGGCTTTTATCCGGATTCCCGCCAACCGTTACGGAATCGATGATCTCCGCAAGCGGTGTCAGATTATGTTCCTTTACATAACTCTCCGATGCCACCATCAAAAATGCCGCTCCGTCATGCATCAGGCATGTATTTCCGGCTGTCAGTATCGCTCCGTCCGGCAGAAGCGGCGGCAGCTTATTTAAGAACCGTTCACTCATGCGATCCCGGATACCCGCATCCGCAACAGTCCCCTGCACGCTTACCAGATATGGTTCAAGCACACCGGCTTCTCTTGCCTGTTTTGCAAGCATATGCGAACGCAATACCCATTTATTCAATTCCTGTCTGGTGATCTGCGCATCCACCGCCACGTTTTCTGCTCCTCGAATCATCGCATACGGATCATGCTCTCCCGGTGCAAATTTTGCCACAGAATAAAAAGACTCCTCGCCTCCATAGCGTTCATAATCCGGATGATTCCGGTTATATGCCCGTCGCGGTGCCGTCGATGAACTATCCACACCACCTGCCACGATAAGATCCTCCTGTCCGCTTTTTATCTTCGCCGCGGCAATTGTCAGCGCTTCCAATCCCGATCCGCATTGCATATCCACCGTATATGCAGGAACTTCTTTCGGAAAATGTGCTGTAAGCGTTGCAAGTCTACCAATATTTCCACTGGCTCCAACGCCATTTCCGACGATTACTTCATCGACCATCTGACGCACATCTTCCGGTACAAGCGCACAGAGTACCTCCGCCGCAAGTATCTCGGCCGGCAGATGTTTATACATTCCATTTTCGACACCGATATAGCTGCGGCGTCCGTCTATAATATACGCATGTTCCATACGATTTCCTTATCCTCTCGTTTACATTCATAGATCTGTTTTCCGCGTTCGGTTCTTGCCTGCACCTGCAGCTTCTCATCTACAAATACCGGTTTTTCAAAACGGAATCTGCAAATAAACGTTCCACTATCCGGCATTCCCGCCTGCCTCTCATTTTGCGTTTCCACCTGCACACCTGCCTGCATCTCGTTCTTCATTCCCGCCTTCAACTCTGCATCAGTCTCCGTTTCCGGCTGTTTTTTCATCCACATGTCAAGCATCCACTCCACCATCAAAAGCCCCGGCACAACGGCATGCGTCGTCCGGTGAATTGAATTCGTATCTCCTACGGCATCCACAAACCGAAGGATATCGGAATGCGTAAATGAAATCGATTTTCCCACGCCTGTGTTCGCGGTTTCTTCCGTTCCGACCGAATGGTGTAGATCCATCCGCCGTTCTTCCGGCTTTGATTTCTCTTCATTCATGGCCATATTTTTTTCCATACCTTCTTGTTTGCTAGTAACTACACCCTGCATCTCCGGTTTCACTACATGCAACTCCAGTTGATACACGATTCCATCCTCTTCTATCTGATTCCGCATAACCGCAAAGCTTGCAGTTTCCTTCACGATTTCGGACTTGCAGGAGTTTTGAATTTTGATTTTCTGATTTTGAACTACTGTCAGATCATTCCCACAGCCAAATTCTGTGCCTGATACGCGTTCTCCTGCCGCTTCCCGCTGCGCATACACACACGCCCCGATCATCCAGCCATCGTACCCGGCAAGCGTATGAAAATCGGCGAGTTGTTCAAATGTTTTTTCAAATTCACTCTTCATTTTCTTTCTTATCCCAATCTTTATATTGCTATGATTCATCCCCTTACGGGCATTTTTATTTCACATATTTTTCAATAATCTTTATCTATGTATTTTATATCTATGCATTCCATTCTGTCACTCAGTGTTTCCTATTATATTTCCCAAAGTTTACAATGTCAACTTTTCTGCCTTGTTTTGGTTGACATTCTTATTTTCATCTGCTATTCTACATCATGTACCTGCTATGGAAAATTCCTTGCGTTCATTTATATGCTTACCAGTGAAGCACAACAATCAAAAATGCAAAAATGTTTTTCATAACCATGTATAAATACAATAATAGCACGGCTATTATAACAGAAACTATGGAGAAAAAGAAATGAACACAACAGCAAAAAGCAAATTTTCAACCTACTCAATTGTCATGATGGCACTTTTCGCAGCCATCCTGTGTGTATCCGCTTATATCAGCATCCCGCTGCCAAACGGAACACACATCACACTTTTAAACTTTGTAATCACTCTGATTGCACTTGTATTCCCACTTGCGGAATCATTCTTCATCGGTCTGATCTGGATGTTACTCGGATTGGTCGGTGTTCCGGTATTCGTCGGTGGACAGGCAGGCCCGGGGTACTTATTTGGCACTTACGGCGGTTTTTCCTTCGCCTTTATCTTCATCGCCATTTTGATTCCGATCTTCCGTGGAAAGAAGTACAATCGTATTCGTTATACTATCGTTGCTATGTTATCCGCTGTTCTTGTTGACGCAGTCGGTTCTCTCTGGATCATGATCGCATCAGGTTGCAGTATCAAGGCTGCTTTTGTAGCCGGTTTTCTTCCTTTTATTGCACTTGATCTTGTAAAGGCAGTTGTTGCCGCACAGATTGTACCGGCGTTCCGGAAGCTGATTTATCTGCGCAACGATGCCGAGGACGAGGATTAACATAATTTCGATCCCTATCCCTCCAAGGAAACGAAAGAGCCGGTACACTTTAGTTGTATCGGCTCTTTTAGTTTATGATTTTCCGAACAATGTCATTTTAAAATAACCTAAAAAGATCCATTGCAATTTGCAACGGATCTTCTCAATTTTAAATAGATTTCTTGATTCTCATAACACACATCAATTTTTATCGATTATTTTGCACTGTCTTCTTCCGGCGATACCGCTTCCATACTATCCGTATTTGTCCCTGCATCCTCCGCAGCCACAAAACTCACCTCATACGTTTTCCCCATCGCATTGCCGACGTTCTTCACATACTGCTCTAACAGCTCCTGTGCGCGATTCTGTGCCTGCTGCAACAAGGAATCATCCGACTCGACATTCTCCAGCATGTTTTCCTGTGCAGTCTTGATGGCTTCCGTCTGGTCATCCGCATTGATTTTTTCTGCACCGAGACCTTCCCGGTTTGTATAATAGGAGTCCTTATCCAGTGATGTCTGGTCAACCTGACAGCTAAGCACCTCTGCTTTCGGCATCGTGATCGTCACCTGATTTCCTTCCACCTGCATATCCAGATTCGTGATATCCACGCCGAGCTTTACGATACCGGAATACTCGATCCAGAGTTCTGCGGTTGTGTCCCACCACAGCACTTCTTTTTCCTTCGTGATCTTTGCGACATTATGATAATAACATTTGAGCGTTGCCAGCTCACAGATCGATTTCATCTGTGTGAGACTTAAATCTTCCTTCGGTGCTTCTTCCTTTTTACCACAGGCTGAAAAAAGCATACAAACGACAAGGCAAAATGCCGCAAACCTTTTTATCTTTCTATTTTGGTTCAATCCCTTTATCTTTTTATTCGTCTTTTCCATTCTCATTTTCTCCCACCGAAATTTCTATTCAATCACCAGTTCATATGACTCATCCTGATTCTCGATAATCGGGTTGATCAACGCTTTTACTGTATCTTCCGCATTTTCTCTTGCCATTTCGAGGAGTTTTTCATTGCCTCTGCACGCTTCACCTGCATCTGCAAGGCATGCCGCATAGGCTTCTTCGGATACATCGGATTTTTCCGCACTCTTCTTTATGAACATATAGTCCATTGATGCCATATCCACGACAACTTCTTTCACCTGGATTCGTGGAAGTGTGACTACAATCTTTTTAGCCTGTCCTTCCGGGACATCCTCGTCGATGTTCACTTTGATCTCTTCCATGTTCATGCTTGCTTTTGCACAGGCATTATAGGATACATAATAAGCAATCTTGTTCGGATGCTTCTTCTGTGGCACTGCCGCAACTCCGTTATATGTCATAGTGCTCACAGCCAGATCATCGATCTGCAGAACTTCCTCTAACTGGCTGCTTGTGAGAATCGTCGTCTTTACCTTCGGCTTCAGTCCGAACCAGCCAAGCTGCTTTGCAAGCTTATAACCGGCTCCAACCAGGATGACTACGACTGCCAGGATTACAACCCATTTCAAAAGTTTTACCACATCACGTGTCGATGCTTTTCTGCCTTTATCCTCAACCGTTTTTCGTTTATTTTTTTCTCTATGTTCCTGCACTTTCATCACTTCCGTTTCATCCCCTCTGGTCGTATCTTCTTCCATTTCGTTCATTCCGGATTTTCCCATGTGTCTTCTCCCTATGCGTATTTTGCGCTTTCATCCGTATCGTTTCCTTCCGCTTCCATACATATAACTCATATGCCCGCCTACTGTAGCGACACCTTATCTCCATCAATCTTAAAACAGCCAAAGCTCTTCAGAAAGCTGGAGAATTTGCTGTATCCATATTTCTTGATACTGAAATTCCGGTTTTCGTTTTTTAACGTACTGTTTAAGAGTCCCATATTGCTGTTCTTCTGTGGATTCTTCTTCAGAATCTGAATAATCTGATCCTCAATTTCTCTCTTCGGTACAACATCATCGATAATCTTCACATAATTCTGACGGTTCTGGGAAATAACCTCGAAGTTCCCGAACGCCTCATTTATAAATGTTGTAAGCTTCGAATACCCATAATTCCGCACATCAAAATCAGAGAATCGCGCCTGAAGCTTGCTTCCGATTTCTCCGACATGCGTCAGTTTGTTATTGTCTGCATTGCCATCAATGATATCATAGATTACCTTCTGAATAGACTTAATACTTGTAATATTCGAGCTGTTTTCATTTTTCTCGGTTGATACTTTCGCAACATTTTTCTCATCCGTGGCCTGTGAGATATCTTCGCGAATGAGCGCATCCAGCATCTTGAAGCTCGTACATGCCTTGACAAATGCTTCCGGCGTCTTGTTCTCACCCATGCCGACTACTTCCTTGCCTGCCTCACGCAGACGCTCTGCCAGCCGGGTAAAATCACTGTCACTCGACACCAGGCAAAATCCATCCAGATTGCCTGTATAGAGCAGATCCATCGCATCAATGATCATCGCGGAATCTGTTGCATTTTTTCCCTGTGTGTATGCAAATTGCTGGATTGGGACAATAGAATTCCGGAGCAATGTCGTCCGGTTCCAGCCGTTGACACTTCGCGCCCAGTCTCCGTAGATTCTCCGCACCGTTACCATACCACGGTCCGCCAATTCATCAAAGATTGAATCAATATATTTTGCAGATACATTATCCGAATCAATCAATAATGCATATCGCTTTTCTTCACTACCCATAGTTACTCCTCATCTTTATATCCCTGTTCCAGCCGTACTTCAAATTCACTTTCCGGCATCGGCTTATCAAATACATATCCCTGCACAATATCGCAGCCAACCTGTCTTAAATACCGTAACTGTTCCTTCGTCTCTACCCCTTCAGCAATCGTCTTCTTCCCGAGCTTGCGCACCAGATCAACGATACTGACAAACATTACCATATCCGTCTCCTTGCCCGGATATTCTGTCTCCATTGGAATAAATGACTTATCAATCTTAATCACATTCAGATCTACCTTCTTGATCATGTTCAAGGATGAATAACCGGTTCCAAAATCGTCAATCGAAGTTGCGATGCCTTCGCTGCGAAGTCCATCGACAATCTCCGACATAATCTCGTAGTTCTGGAAATCCTCACTCTCTGTCAGTTCAATCTCGATATAACCGTGATCGATACCGTACTTGTCAATCACATTGACAATCTTTTTCACCAGGCAATCCTCCTCCAGATGTCTTCTGGAGAAATTCACAGAGATACACGGAACTTTTTTCCCCTCATCCAACCGCTTGCGGATAAACCGACAGGTCTCGTCCAATACATAATAATCAAGCCTGCACACACTTCCCTCGCGCTCAAGCTGTGGAATAAACTGCATCGGTGGAATCAGTCTGCCCTCATGCATCCAACGTACCAACGCTTCTGCACCACAGATTTTGTTCGTATTGACATCGACCTTCGGCTGATAATAGACCACAAATTCATGTGCCTCGAGCGCAGGAAGAAAGCTTGCAATGATTCCCTGTGCCTCCATTATTTTATTCTGGATCTCTGTCGAATAAAATACAACCGTTCCGCTGCCCCTCTGTCTGGCAGCCTGATATGCAATACTTGCGCGTGCCATTACATCTCTCGGTGCCCGGATATCTTCCAGCTTACTGACACCGATTGTCGCACCAAATACAAACTCTTTTTCCTTGATTTCGGTCCGATGATATAGACGGAGATTCTGAATTTTTGATAAAAAAATCCCGCTTCGCTCATTTTTTACTAATGCAATAAAATTGTCGCCTCCGAGGCGCGCGACGATTTCATCATCCAGCAACATCTTATCTACCATTCCGGCGTAATTACGTAATATAATATCTCCCTCTTCATAAGGGAAAATCTTATTCACATATTTGAAATTATGCACATTGAAGAAAAATACTGTATATGTATGAATCTGTCCGGTCGCTAACTGTTTGCCAATAAACTGCATAAATGCTTCCGGATTCGCAACACCGGTTGCCATATCCGTCAGCAATACGCTGCGCAGTAATCCCTGCATCATAACGCGACTGAACTGAAAATATATCTCCCTCAGCAAAATCTGCTGCGTATCCTGATCTTCCTTTGAGTCGTCCACATCCTCACACAGATAAACGGAAAACGTCATTGTTCCGCCATCCGGCAGTACAAATACCTGATGCTTTGCCTTTCCATATGTGCCCTTCTGATTATCATATAATTTTCCAGCCCGATGCTCCCCGTGCGGACGGATCTTAGATGCCGGAGCATCCAGCTCATATTTCACTTTGCCAAGCTTCAGATCGTCTGCAACAATCGCAAGTGCCTGCACCACATCTTCCTCACACTGTTCGAAGGTCTGAACCTCCCGGTGCAAGACTTCTGTAAATGCTTTGTACTTCTCATTGAACTCCAACTTTTCACACATTTTTTATTAAACTCCCTGTTTTCCTCTATCCCGTTATGCAAACAACGTCTCTACCTGTGCAGCATCAAATACCACATGCCCTGCATGCTCTACCTCGATCTGATACAAGGCATTTGCTGCCAGATGTTCCGCTGCCTGCTCGATATCACGAATTCCCGTCGTATTCTCAAACTGATGGATTACCGCATCTAAGCCCGCATCTGTCACAACACACTCCTCTTCCCGAAGCCCGATGCGCTTCAGTACCTTCGGCATTGCGAACTTCGTGAATATAATCTTCTTTTCTTCAAATGTATAATCCGGAATATCAATCACCGCGAATCTCGACATGATCGGTGCACTGATATCCTCCTTGTTATTTGCAGTTGCAATCGGATAAACTCCTGTCGTCGGTACCATACATTCCATATAATTATCTGTAAATCCAAGGTTATCCAGAAGTGTCAGCAGCACATCCGCCGGATTTCCATTTCCCTTGCCGGATGCCGCCTTATCCAGCTCGTTGATGATAAATACAAGATTTGATTCACCTGCATTCGAGAATGCTTCCATAATAATTCCGGGTTTCGCATTCGCATAGATTCGGGAGCTTCCCGTAAGCTGCTCCGGATCCTTGATGGAACTCATATCAAGCGTTGTCCAAGGCAGTTTCAGAATCCTTGCTACCGCATACGCAATCTGCGATTTTCCGGTTCCTGCCGGTCCTACCAGGAGCAGTCCATACGCCGGTAATGTATGTGTCCGGTTGATCTGGATGATCGTCTCCATGATTCTCTGTTTTACACGCTCTAATCCGTACAGCTCTTCATCTAAGATTTTCCTTGCCCACACCGGATCTATCGCCTCGAAATAATTACTCTTCCACTGCACGTTCAGCATGATGGATAGTGCTCGCTGCGCATGACGTCGTTCCTCCTGTGACACCTCACTCGAACGGGCAACGGCAAGATTCCTTCGTGCCCACAGGCGGATATTGTCCGGCATCGTCTTACCTGCGCACATCATGAAATCGGAAATGCTCTGCAGACTTGTGAGCTTCATCTCATCACCGACTTCATCCGCGTCCTCGTCCTCCTCGACTTCCTCTGCCGCACTGCTTGCAAGCAGGCGCTCGATCATAAACTGCAGGAAACCATCTTCTGCAGACAACTTTGTCGCACCGCCATATGCAGTCTCCCGGATCTTATAGACGGCATAGCCATCCTCCATATTCTGCCCAGACAAACGGATTGGAATCCGGTTATCTCCGAGCCATTTGATCAGACTGATAAACCGCGCATCCACACGCAGAATATCCGCAGACCATGTTCCATCTGTATCATTGAATTCAAACGCCGTATGTTTGCTCTGATTCGCAAACATGCCGGACGCATGATGCGCCCATTTACGGCTTGTATTATCTAACACCAGGATTGGTTCCTCCGGTGTTTTCTCTTTGGCATCAGACAAAAATGTCATGTATGTACAGACAGGCTTTGCCTGCTTGTCTGATGTACTCGATGAATTCGAAAAATCGAAAACTGGCATACTGTAATTCCCCTCTTTTTCTATAAAATCGCATAATAATCCTATGTTCTATGAAACCACATTTTTGTCAATTTTACAACAGCTATTTTTCTTGCGGTTATTATACGATTTTAATATGAGGTTTATTTGACATTTAATCCCATATTTTCTCATATAATCGCGCAGTGCCCGGAAGGTTCACATCCCGCCTGCCGGCTCGTTAAATATCATATGCTATATGACATACACTACGCAAAAAATGGATCCATGGGATAACCCCCGGATCCATTCTTTTTTGTTTTACACAAATGGCAATTCGTCTATGTCTACTGTTTTTTTCGTTGTTCCAGGCTTCCCGACACGCGACTGTCCGTCCTTATCCAGCACCACAACTACGTTTTTGGCAGAGGTTTCTTCGACCAGAAGTCTCGGTAAAATCGCCATTGCCTGATCGACCAGCGCGTTCTCCAGCATACGGCATCCGTACTTTCCGTTTGCCTGCTGCCAGAGTTGCTCCCGCAGATCGTCTGTAACCTCGACCCGGTAGCCAATGGAATCCGACAGTTCTTCCAAGCGTCTGTCGATAATTTCGTTTACCATCTTTTTGGATAACCGATAGTAATTCGCAATGATCTGGAACCGTCCAAGCAACTCATAGGATGCCCCCAGCTTGATCATCTCCTCTCTGGAGATCGGATGATAATGATCCTCCTGCTCACTCTGTGCAGTCGCTCCAAACCCAAGACCACCACGCTTTGTCTCACGTTTTTGTCTGCATGCGTCGAAAGATCCGAGTCCGATAAACAGCGTATTGCCCGTGTCGATCACTTGATCCTGCAGCGTGACTGTTCGTCCTTCCAGCAAAGTAAGGATCTGTGCCTGCACCGCCGCATTCACGTTATTGCCGCCACTTGTAAAGGATGGTGACAGCTTCTTGTCGAACTCGTCCATAAAAACAATCCCGATTCCGGTTGGGTCCGCCGTTTCAAACAGTCCACGGACGATCTCGATCGTATCCGGTCCCTTGAAGCCTTCCTCCGTGATGGATGTCACATCGACCTGAAGAACCGGGAATTCCGGAAGATACACCCGGAAGAAATCTCTGAGTGCCCGGAAGGTTTCCGTCTTACCACAGCCCGAAGGTGCTGCAAGCAGGATGTTATTATGCACCTGCTTATTTTCTGCGATACACTGCAGATAGCGGTATACGCCTGCCAGAATCTTAGGCAGCTCCGGCTGCCCTTTCACTCTTGCCTGCATAAAGGACAGCATCTGGGCAAAGGAATTGTTCTTCAAAAAATTCTTTATCCGCTCCTGCATGGTAGGCTCATGGATATACCCATAATCCGCTTCCTCCCATAAATCAACATCGTCCGGCTGGCAATTCTCTGCATCACTATGCTTCATAACGGCTTCTGTAGCAGCATCCGACATTTCATCCTGGCTGTTCTGATTGGTGTTCGGTGTTTTTTTCTTTTGGGTTTCTTCTGCCTTCCCTTTTGCTGACTCCATAGCCAAACGTCTGTTTCTTGCACTAAATTCACGGAACGTGCAGCATTTTACGTTTTTTCCATCTCTCTGCGCCGCAATCTGTTCCGGCTGGAAATAACGGATGGAGTAGCCGAAATAGGCAATCGAATCTGTATCATCGTTTTCGCTATAATACAGATAGATTGACTTCTGCGGAACCTGAAACGCCCGCATCGCACGCCTGCACATGTCACGGACAAACTCCTTTTCGTCCCTCCAGAACCCATCAGCACGTCCCTCATAATACGTAATTCCAGTCGTAACATTCATCTGCTCTACAGCAGGAAGTATCATGATCTGAAGTGCTCCCGGCTTTATTCTGTCACTAAACCGTTTGCGGGCAAAATCTCTACATTCCCTGATTTCATCCATCGGCGGATTCCCCGGCATAATCGCATATATATCTACGTAGCCCTGTCTGGTTTTGGAATCTTCAAAGATAACGACTGCACCATCGACTGCACCATCATTAAATCCGTACTTGACATTTTCAAACGGCCGTTCATGCGGGCTTGTGAAAACATTTAAGCTTACATCTGACATCTGCATCACGCTCCATTTCTTTTCTCTTTCATCGTCTTTTCTACGATGTCCAGTATATCTGGTCGAACTGCATTTGTCATTGAACACATCGTTCAATCCTTTTGACTCTATTTCAATTATGTAGTATTACTTTTACATATATTGTTGTTCCAACCGGGTCACTTCTTCCCGCACGAGCGCTACAACCGATTCCGGTGCCACGATCTTGGCTCCGTCCCCAAGACCGAGTACCCAGAATACAAACTGGCGACTCACCGCAACGTCGACATTAACCGTAAACTGGTTTTCTCCTTTCGGGATCAGGTTCACGTCTGTTCCAAACCGGTCAAGAATCACGCCTGCTAATGCATTATCACAAAGCAGTTTTACACGCTCTTCGGTTCCACCGAACATCCCAAACAGCTTTTTGTCGTAGATGGCTGTATCAAACTTATTGAACACAGACCTTCCCTGTCTTTTTTCTCCCGTCATCTGGATATCCAGCATCTTATCCACCCGGAAATGCTTAATCTTCGCTTCTTCCGCATCATATGCCACCAGATAATAATTTCCATCACTGCAGCTAAGTGCCCACGGACTTACCGTATAATATGTACCATCCCGGCGAAGCTCCGGTTCTTTTTTTACATTCCACTGAAAATAATGAAACCGGATCTGGGAATTCTCTGATATCGCAATATGCAGCCGATCCACATTCCGATAGATACTGTCGTTCATCGTCTTCACACGACCTGCGACAAACACCTGCCGCTGTAACTGTGACGCCTCAAAACTCCCCGCCAGCTTCTCAATCTTTTTAATCAAATCATTCGTTTTTTTCTTTGTGATAAATCGCGCACTCTGTACAGAATCCACCAAAAGCTTTAATTCCGGCAGTTCAAACGGGCGGTTTGTCACATAATAGCTGTAGGTGCGATCCTTCTGCACCCGTCTGATATCCATCCCAAATTCCCGCAGACATTCGATATCATTGTAGATGCTTTTGCGTTCCGCTTTGATCTCATATTTTTCCAGCTCCCGAATAATATCTGCCGTTGTCACCCGATGATCCTTATCCGTGTGCTCCAGCAGATATTTTCGAATATACAATAGCTTTAATTTCTGATTTTCTGACTTTGCCATTGATCATCCAATTCCTCCAATGCATCCCAATAATTTTCCATCCATTCTGCCTGTTTCTCAATATTCACAGGCAAAACTTCCGGTTCCGGGATTTCCAGCTCTGTTCCGGGCTGATACAACATCCCATCTGTACCCAATACTGCCACCACACCGACATCCAGTTTCCTGGCATACATCAAAGCATCCTCCATCATCACGACCGCCGTCTCTCCTGTATCGGATTCCATTACGACACGTACCATCGGAGCCTGGCCCTCTGGTCTGCCTTCACAGCCAAAGTCCTCCTCATCGATCCTGATAATCTTGTATATATGTTCTTCGCTCATTAGTCTTCCCGCTTCTTTCCCCAGAAGAACAGCGCAACTGTCCCCGGTCCTGTATGGCTTCCAATTGTCGTACCGATATGATTGATCTCTACCTTTCCATCGAGCTTCGGGAATCTCGCCTCGATCAGATCCGCGACCGCACGTGCGTCTTCATAGCACGCCGATTGGGAAATATAACATTTGCCCGAATAGTCAAGTCCATCCTCTGCGCATTCTTCCATACGATCCACGATTGCCTGAATCACTTTCTTCTTTGTCCGGATCTTGTATCGCGGAATCAGCTTTCCTTCATAGTCTACATTCAGAAGTGGACAGATGTTCAGCACATTCCCGATAAATCCTGCCGTCTTCGTCACACGCCCACCTTTGATAAAAAATGTGAGGTCGGAAGTAAAGAACCAATGATTCAGATTCAGCTTATGCGCTTCCGCGAAATCACGCACCTCGTCGATTGTCTTTCCCTGTGCGCGAAGCTCCGAAAGCTTGTCCATCAACAATCCATATCCGGATGAAGCTGCCAGAGAATCCACAACATAGATCTTCCGATCCGGAAACTCCTCCTGCAGTGTCTCCTTTGCAATATTTGCCGAATTGATCACGCCGCTGATTCCTGACGACAGACTTATATGCAGGATATCCAGTCCCTGCTCAAGAAAGGAACGAAAATACTCCTCAAACTCCTCCGCATTGACCTGGGACGTTTTCGTATCTGCGCCATTTGCCATGCGCGCATAAAACTCATCAAACGGAATACTGACACCCAGATTATCCTCATACTGCGTTCCATCCAATTCAAAATGAAAACATATATATTTTACATCGATTGCTTCAAAATGTTCCTTTGAAAGATCCGCTGTCGAACAGCAGCTTAATACATAATTTCCCATAAAACAAACCGCTCCTTGCCTGCATTTATTTTGTTGTCCCATAGGACATACCTATTTTATCATAGCCAATTTCACACAAAAAATCAATCATCATTCCATCCTTCTGACCTTAATTCTGCCCGGAATTGAATCCGTCTAATCGCAGACAACTGTTCAAACTGAATCTCATAGACCTGTGCTTCTGTATCTGCTTTTAATATCCTACCCTTTCCAAAAATCTTATGCCAAACAATATCTCCCTCTTTAAATTGCATCTTTTCCCGCATCGGTTCCGTCACGGATCCGTATGGTAACCGGCTGCCATTGATACATGCCACACAGTCTGTATCAATTCCACATAACAGGGACGAAGTTCGTGCCGGATATCCTTCGACCTTATTCTTATAACTGCTGAGATAGAGCATCTTTTTTGCACGCGTCATAGCAACATACAATAATCGTCGCTCCTCTTCATATTCATCTTCATTTTTCAGCCGGTAACTTGGAAACTGGTTTTCTATCAATCCTGGTATAAACACGGTGTCAAATTCCAATCCTTTTGCCGTATGAATCGTCATCACCCGCACAACATTGTGCTTTGTATCCTCATCCTGTGCCGTAAAAAGCGCAAAATGCTCCAACATATCTCCAAGTGGAACCGGCTCCATATTTTCTTTTTCCAATGTCTGAATAGTATCCAGCAATTCTGACACATTATCCAGCTTCGTCTGATCAAAATCCTGTTCTAACTCCGTACGATATCCAAGTGCCAGGCATGCCTTCGCAAGCTCGTGAGAAGAGTAATTCCCATAGTTCTCATGCAACCGTTGCATCTCCTGATAATATTGCACAACAGGTTCCTTCGTAATCTCCCCACTCGCAAGCGCTGCCCCTAACGCCTGAAACATCGTACATTGATGCGCTTTTGCATAAAGTGCCAGCTTCTCCTGTGATTTCTTTCCAAACCCACGTCTTGGCCGTGCAATCGTATATCGAAAATCCAGATCTGTCTGACTATAGATCATTCGCAGATATGCCAGCACAGTCCGAATCTCCTCCGCTTCGTAGAACTTGGCACCACTTAAGATCTTATACGGAACCTTCTTTCTGACAAATGCTTCTTCCAGTGAACGTGTCTGGGAAGATGCACGTACAAGCACCACATAATCTGAATACAATTTGCCCTGTGCCTGCCCATCTGCAATACAGTTTGCAATCCAGGCAGATTCTTCTTTTTCCGTTTTCAACTGATTAAACACAGGCTTGGCTCCCGTCTGGTTGTTCGTGAACATTTCTTTCTCCAGTCGGTTCCGGTTCTGTTGAATCAATGATTTTGACAATGCCACCACTTGTGGTGTGCTCCGGAAATTCTCTGTCAACTGATAACTTTTTACCTCCGGATAATTCTCATGAAAATGAATCATATATTCAGGATTGGATCCTCTCCAGGAATATATATTCTGATCATCGTCCCCAACTACAAACAGATTCCCATATTTTCCACTCAATACCGTTAACAACCGGTACTGCTCCGCACTCACATCCTGAAATTCATCACAGAGCACATACATACACCGATCCTGCCACGTCTCCCGTGCTTTTGGAAAATGGTCAAAGATATAAAGTGCAAAATGAATCACATCCTCAAAATCAAGAACATAATTCTCCCGTTCTTTCTTGATATACGCATAGAACACCTTCTGATATGCTTCATCTGTCTGTGCAATCATCTGCTCCAAATGAGACAGATCCGGCTCTGTCATCCATTCAATATAGGCAGTATCCAGTTTTTTCCGATCAATCTCTTCCATCATTTTCCGCGCAGTACTCTGCTTTAACGACACATGCACTTCATCTGCCACTTCCCGAATCAGCTCAAGTTCTGCCTTCTTATCCAGAATAGAAAATGTCTTTGGAAACGACAATCGATGAATCTCCTCCTTTAGGATCTTGTTACAATAACCATGAAAAGTACCTGCAAAACAGTTACATTTATCTCCTATGATATCCTTCAATCGCTGTTTCATCTCTCCGGCTGCTTTATTTGTAAATGTCAATGCAACAATGGATGCCGGATCTACATACAATTCTGTAATCAGATATGCAATTCGATAAGTAAGTGCAAAGGTTTTTCCGGATCCAGGCACCGCCGCTACACGAATATACCCTTCCGTTGCCTGTATAATTTTCTGTTGTTCTTCTGTAATTTTATCGGGAAACTTCATATCCAATCTCCAATCTATCCATACATTCAATATCTGTCATATATAGATATATTATCGAACATGAGTTCTTTTGTCAATCAATTCTCCGTTCAAATGACACGAATGTAGCGCCATTTTCCAACGGATTATTCTTATGCCGCCTTCTTTATACGTTCGCTCTTGTGCGATACTATTTCTTTATTTTCTGCCATAGTTGCCCGGTTTGCATGTATCTTACAGGCAGTCACCTTATTTACCTTAGGTTCCGTCATATATTCGTCTTCCATATTTGCCTGCTTTACAAGACGTCTTGCTAAAAATGCGATTACTAACAATAGCACTCCAACTAAAGGCATAGAGATAACAACCATACCACCTGTCACAGCACTGCATACGTAGATTCCTTCTATAATTTTATTGCCATTTACATATTGTTTCATATTTCTGCGCTTCCTTTCTTTTATTGAAATCTCACCTTGTTGTACCCATCTTAACTTTTTATGTGTACAAAAAACATCCCACGCAAAAAAATAATGAATTTTCTATTAAATTTTTATTTATCTCTATAATTTCCATCCATATATGGTACAATATCTCTAATTTATTTTATGAAAGAATCCATAAAAAGGGGGTATTTCATGAGTAATATCATTGATTATATAAAATGGCGTGGAGACCTGACTTTTTCACAGGATCCATTTAATGAAATTGACAATCTGATTCTATCACAATTAGTCTATGTAGAACTTAATAATATTGTATCTGATAACGCAGCACACGCCATCTCCCTGCTTGACGCATCGAAGAACTTTTTCAAACAAAACAATGAGCAGGATTTACTTGATCATGTATCCATGACAAAAAATGCTATATTTGTTCTCAAGGAAATGGCTAAGAGTAATCGTTTTAAGAATGCAAAATTATCGCGATATGTCAACGATATCAGTGAGCAGGAGCAATCACAATTTTCCGCTATCACAATTCAGTTGGATGATAACAGCATCTATATTGCGTTTTCTGGCACAGATGCAACGCTTGTCGGCTGGCACGAAGATTTCAATATGCTTTATCTAAAACAGACACCAGGACAAGAAAAAGCTCTTGCGTATCTGAACACCTTTACAGATCTGTCTATCCCGCTTCGTCTGGGAGGTCATTCCAAAGGTGGAAATTTCGCCATCTACGCTGGAATGTACTGTAAAAAATCATTGCGTGATCGAATCATTGCTATCTACAACAATGATGGTCCGGGATTCTCAAGGGATGTCGTTATGAGTACGGCATATCAGAATCTGTTACCTGTCATCACAACAATTGTACCGGAATCCTCGGTTGTAGGACGATTATTTGAACATCAAGAGGACTACATCGTTATTAAAAGTGAAAATAAAGGTCTGAAGCAACATGATGCCATGTCCTGGGAAGTACTTGGAAATCATTTTGTTCACGCAATTACACCTGCCAATCAAAGTGTACTTGCAAATCAGGCAATCCGCGAATGGATTGCGCTAATCCCAAGGGACAAACGAAAAGAAATTGTAGAAGCTGTTTTTCAGATTCTGGATGCCGCCGGAATTGAAACAGTCGATGATTTTCTTACATTAAAATTAAAAGATATCCGCACAATCATTCAAACGAAAAAGAAATTGCCACATGAGACAAGTGACTCCATCTCTGACGCAGCATTTCTACTGATTAAAATTATGATCAAGACTTTCACATCATCCTAATATAATTTTCCATGCCTCTGTCAGCTTCTCCAGATTCCAGCTTGCATTTGCCGGGCTGGTAGATGGCAGGCAGATGGCATTTCTTTTTGTTTCCGGATAAATATATCGCTTATAAAGTTGTTCTGCTTTTTTCCCGTTTACAAAAATCTGCTCTACTTTCGTCGCATCCAGAATTTCCTGAATCGGATTCGGAACTACATTACGGATTGAACTATCCGAAGACCCTGCAATCTCGCACTGTCCGATCACATCCCAGACTGCAACCCTATGTTCCAGCAAAAATGTTTTCTTCTCCGCAATCGTACCTGGCACCTCCGTCTGAAATACATTCGCAAGCACTTTCCAGAAACGATTCTGCAGATGTCCATAGAAAAATCCTGCTTCTCTTGACTTCACAGAAGGAAAGCTTCCCAGTATCAGAATACGAGACGCTTCATTATACACTGGTGCAATTGTATGTATCTGGTGTTGTTGTTCCATAGCGCTCCTTCGGGGACGCTTTTGTCACAAGAAGTGTCCCTCTGTCACATATATAATATGATACAGAGACAAGTTGCGCTCTGCGCATCTTGCTCTGATTAGCGGTCGTCAAATGCACCGCATAAATGCGGGAGTTTTCCCACTCCACCACATTCTACCCATTCCACCCCAATGTACTCCAAAAAAGGCTGCCACCAAACAGTGACAGCCCTCTCCCATATAACCGGCATATGCACGCACAGCCGCTCATATATTCCTATCTATAAAATTACAATGTAACTTCTACTTTCTCAAGCTTCCAGATCTCCTGTGCATACTCTTCGATTGTTCTATCAGAAGAGAACTTACCGGCACAAGCTGTGTTAAGCATAACCATCTTAGCCCAGTTAGCCTTATCCTTGTATGCCTTGTTTACACGCTTCTGTGCATCTGCATAAGAATCGAAATCCTTCAATGTGAAATATACGTCCTTCATTACAAGAGAATCATATAAGTCACGGAACAATTCCTTATCGCCATTTGAGTAAGTGCCATCTACCAGCTGGTCAAGAACCTTCTTAACCTTTGGATTTGAATTGTAGATGTCCATTGGATAGTAACCGCCATCCTTCTCGTACTTCATTACTTCCTCAGCTGAAAGTCCGAAGATAAATGCGTTCTCCTTACCAACTTCCTCTACGATCTCTACGTTTGCACCATCCATCGTACCAAGTGTAACAGCACCGTTCAACATGAACTTCATGTTACCTGTACCGGAAGCCTCACGGGAAGCTGTTGAGATCTGCTCCGATACATCTGCTGCAGCAAAGATAATCTCTGCGTTTGATACACGGTAGTTCTCGATGAATACAACCTTGATCTTGCCCTTGATAGACTTATCGTTGTTGATCACGTCTGCTACAGAGTTGATCAACTTAATTGTAAGCTTTGCTGTCTTGTAACCGGCAGCTGCCTTTGCACCGAAGATGAATGTTGTTGGCTCAAAATCCATATTCGGATTTGCCTTCAACTCATTGTACAGATGCATAACATGAAGGATGTTAAGCTGCTGTCTCTTGTACTCATGAAGTCTCTTAACCTGAACATCGAAGATAGAGTTCGGATCTACATCGATACCATTGTGCTCCTTGATGTACTCAGCTAGACGAACCTTGTTCTTGTACTTAATGTCCATGAACTCCTTCTGAGCCTTCTTGTCTGTTGCGTACTTCTTCAGACCTTCAAGTACCGGAAGATCTGTAATCCAGCCGTCGCCGACCTTCTTTGTAGCCCAGTCAGCAAGCAATGGATTCGCATGGAGAAGGAATCTTCTCTGTGTAATACCGTTTGTCTTGTTGTTGAACTGCTCCGGACGCATCTCGTAGAAATCACGAAGCTCACGCTTCTTCAAGATCTCTGTATGAAGTTTAGCAACACCATTTACGGAGTAAGATCCGGCGATTGCAAGGTGTGCCATCTTAACCTGACCATCATAGAGGATAGCCATGCTGCGAACCTTATCCTGGTTGCCCGGATACATATCTTCGATCTTAAGAACGAATCTACGGTTGATCTCATCCACGATCTGATATACTCTAGGAAGAAGCTTCTGGAAGAGGTCGATTGGCCACTTCTCAAGTGCCTCAGCCATGATTGTATGGTTTGTATATGCGCATGTTCTGCAAGTGATATCCCAAGCATCATCCCACTCAAGATTCTCCTCATCAACAAGGATTCTCATAAGCTCTGCAACTGTTACAGTTGGATGTGTATCATTCAACTGGAATGTAACCTTGTTTGGAAGATCATGGATATCTGCGTTGTTCTCCTTGAACTTCAGGATGGCTCTCTGTACAGAAGCAGATACGAAGAAGTACTGCTGCTTCAGACGAAGCTCCTTACCTGAATAATGGTTATCGTTTGGATAAAGTACCTCAACGATGTTACGGGCAAGGTTTGCCTGCTCCACTGCGTTCTGATACTCACCCTTATCAAATGAATTAAGATTGAACTCCTGTACCGGCTCTGCATCCCAGATACGGAGTGTATTTACAACATTATTGCCATATCCAATGATTGGAAGATCATATGGAATCGCACGAACTGCCTGATAATCCTTGTGTACGAAGTAATTCTTTCCCTCTCTGCATTCTGTCGCTACATAGCCACCGAACTTAACCTCTACTTCATACTCCGGACGCTTTACCTCAAATGGATTGCCGTTCTTCAACCAGTTATCCGGCTTCTCAATCTGATAACCATTCTCGATTGCCTGCTTGAACATACCGTAACGATAACGAATACCACAGCCATATGCCGGGTAGTTTAATGTAGCAAGGGAATCCAGGAAACATGCAGCCAGTCTACCAAGACCACCATTACCAAGTGCTGCATCCGGCTCCTGATCCTCGATTACGTTCAGGTCAAAACCAAGCTCTGACAATGCTTCCTTCACCTGCTCATAGCATGTGAGGTTGATCATATTATTACCAAGTGCACGGCCCATAAGGAACTCCATAGACAGGTAGTAAACAGTCTTTGCATTCTTCTCCTCGTATGCCTTCTGCGTAGCGATCCAGCGATCAATGATATGATCCTTCACTGCGTAGGACACTGCCTGAAATACCTGTTCCTGTGTTGCTTCATCGATTGTCTTACGGAAAAGGTTTTTGACGTTGTTAATGACGTCCTTCTTGAAGCTTTCCTTATCGAAATCAGCCATCTTCTTCATAGAATTAATCCTCCTTGTTTATGTGCGTATGTGCATCCGAAGATACCCACACTTATCTTACGTAACATGTCCATATTATCCCCGTTGCTTATCCTCTCATTACCGTTATCGTAGCTTATCCTGCAGCCCACCATCATCCGGCATGCACTCCTAATCCTCTACGCGATACTCTCCCGTCTCAGACATGTCATCTCTCAGGGCTTTTTGACCCTATTTCATCACATTCAGTGTAGCAGACATAATTACACGATACAATGAAAAATGTATTTTTCGTTACATCTGCCCATGAATGTGTGAATTAACAAAAAATTTTATACAATTTGCTTGCAAATCCTCTGTTTGACTTGCAGAACTTTACTTATTATTTACTTACTTCCACGCCGATCGTAACCTTCTCGCCGTTGATGTTCCACTCTTTTGAGTTGTCACAGGCTGCATCCATCACAAATGCATCGGCAAGTACGACACGCTTGATCTCATCTGCGTTCTTCTCCATCACGTCTGCGATCTTCGCATTGCCGGTTACATAGACCTTGATGCGGTCTGTTACCTGGAAGTCAGAATCCTTACGCATCGTCTGGATCTTGGAGATTACCTCACGCACATAGCCTTCCTCTATCAGCTCCGGTGTCAGGGTTGTGTCGATAACAACCGTTACATAGTTATCGCCCTCTGTCACATATCCGTCCATCTTCGCTACATCGATCAGCAGATCTTCCTCGGCGAGTGCAATCTCTGTGTCATCTGCTGTGAACTTGATCACACCGTCTGCCTTGAGCTCGCTCATCGCTTTGTTGCCATCGACATTTGCAAGGTATTCCTTGATTGCGTTCAGATGCTTGCCATACTTTGGTCCGACGGTACGAAGCTGTGGCTTGAACGAGTATGCGGTAAATGCAGACAGGTCTTCCTTGAACTCTACATTCTTCACATTCAGCTCGTCGCGCAGGATATCAACGAAATAATCATCCAGTGTCTTGGCAGCCTTGATGTACATATTTGCAATCGGCTGACGGGACTTGATGTTCGCAGTATTTCTTGCAGCACGTCCAAATACAACGACCTTCAGTACTTCATCCATGCTTGCTTCAAGCTCCGGATCGATCATGGATTCGTTCACCTCCGGGAAGTCACACAGGTGGATAGATTCCGGTGCATTCTTATCTACCGTACGAACTAAGTTCTGGTAGATATCCTCTGTCAAAAACGGAATCATCGGTGCTGCGGTCTTACAGAGTGTCACAAGTGCCTTATACAGTGTCATGTACGCGTTGATCTTATCCTGTGGCATATCCTTTGCCCAGTAACGCTCACGACAACGTCTGACATACCAGTTACTCATATCATCGACAAACTCCTGCAGATATTTTGCAGCTTCCGGAATCTTATAATTAGAAAGACTTTCATCCACACCAGCTACTGCAGAATTGAGCTTAGAAAGCAGCCACTTATCCATAACCGATAATTTGTCATACTCCAGCTTGTATTTTGTAGCGTCAAACTGGTCAATATTTGCATAAAGTACGAAGAACGCATAGGTATTCCAGAGCGTTCCCATAAACTTACGCTGGCCCTCAAGCACAAGCTTGCCGGAGAATCTCTTTGGAATCCATGGTGCGGATGCCGTATAGAAATACCAGCGGATAGCGTCTGCGCCGTATGTCTGCAGGGCATCAAACGGATCTACGGCATTTCCCTTGGACTTGGACATCTTCTGTCCGTTTTCATCCTGTACATGTCCGAGCACGATGACGTTCTCATAAGGTGCTTTGTTGAAAAGCAGTGTCGACTCTGCCATCAGGGAATGGAACCATCCTCTGGTC
>OIYT01000999.1_pt1 | contig 22383 bp, 25 predicted proteins | sample 1588201 | NCBI WGS metagenome assembly OIYT01 (sample SAMN03283260) | human gut metagenome | biome: human-associated habitat; material: feces | host: Homo sapiens | place: USA | collected 2013
CATATCCCACTTAACTTGTTGACATTAAATCTCTCTGTTCTACTGCAAGTTTATCGCAGCGTTCGTTTTCCGGATGTCCGGCATGACCCTTGACCCAGTTAAACGTTACTTCGTGTTTTTCAAGAAGCGGCAATAGCTGTTCCCACAAATCAACATTCAGAACCGGTTTTTTATCGGATTTTATCCAGCCTTTTTTCTTCCAGCCGTACAGCCATCCCTTATTTATACTGTCACAGACATACTTGCTGTCCGTAGTAAGTATCACCCTGCATGGCCGCTTTAAAGCCGAAAGTCCCTTTATAACCCCGGTAAGCTCCATGCGGTTATTTGTTGTAGCTTTTTCTCCGCCGGAAAGTTCCTTTTCCACGCTTCCGTATCTGAGAACTACTCCGTATCCGCCCGGTCCGGGATTTCCACTGCAAGCACCGTCTGTAAATATTTCGACTGTATCTATATCATTCACATCCTATGAAAATAATCCATTATTATTATAACGCAAAATTTCCAGAAAATCGCATTTGTTACCCTGAGTAAACAGAATTGTTGTTTTACTCAACAAACATCAACATAAATATTTGTTGCAATTGCCACTTTTTTTATTATCCATAATATGGTATAATTGAACTATCTTAAAGAATAGAGGTAAAAAAACAATGAATAATATAACTAAGGACATTTATTATATCGGCGTGGACGACCATGAAATCGACCTGTTTGAGGGAATGTACGACGTTCCGAACGGAATGGCTTACAATTCTTACGTTATCATGGATGAGAAAATTGCGGTTTTTGATACCGTTGATGCAAATTTCGGCGATAAATGGCTCGGAAATCTTGAAGAAACCCTTGCCGGTAAAACTCCCGATTATCTTATCGTTCAGCATATGGAACCCGATCATTCCGCCAATATTATGAAATTTATGGAAAAATATCCCGATGCTGAAATAGTCGGAAATTCCAAGACTTTCAATATGATGAAACTGTTCTTTGAAAACATCTCCATTGACGGCAAAACTGTAGAAGTCAAGGACGGCGATACCCTTTCTCTCGGAAATCATGAACTTAAATTTATCTTCGCTCCCATGGTTCACTGGCCGGAAGTAATGTTCACTTACGACAGCACGGCTAAAGTTCTTTTCTCTGCCGACGCTTTCGGTAAATTCGGTGCTCTCGACACCGACGAGGACTGGGCTTGCGAGGCTCGCCGCTACTATTTCGGTATCGTCGGAAAATACGGCGTTCAGGTTCAGGGCGTTCTGAAAAAAGTTTCTGCGCTTGATGTAAGCATTATCTGTCCGCTCCACGGCCCTGTTCTTACCGAAAATCTCGGCTATCATCTTGATCTCTACAACACATGGTCAAGCTATGGCGTTGAATCGCAGGGAGTTATGATCGCATATACCTCAGTTTACGGGAATACTAAAAAGGCAGCCGGAATTCTCCGTGATAAACTCATTGAAAAAGGATGCCCTAAAGTCGTTTTCTGCGATCTTGCCCGTGAGGATATGGCTGAAGCCGTTGAAGATGCTTTCAGATACGGAAAGCTTGTTCTTGCAACAACTACCTACAATGCCGATATTTTCCCGTTTATGAAACAATTTATCGGAAATCTTACTGAAAGAAATTATCAGAACCGCACTATCGGTCTTATCGAAAACGGTGCGTGGGCTCCAACAGCTGCAAAAGTAATGAAAACTATGTTTGAAAAATCCAAGAATATTACATGGCTCGATACAACCGTAACGGTCAAGGCAGGCGTTAAGGCTGAAAATATTCAGCAGATAGAAGAAATGGCTGCCGAACTTATGAGGTGAATATGAAAGTAACTTTAAATCCTGACAAAGAAATTGTTAAAAAAATCAAAGACGGTCTTGAAAAAAAAGACGGATATTGCCCGTGCCGTCTTGCAAAAATACCGGAAAACAAGTGTATGTGCAAGGAATTCCGTGACCAGATAGCCGACCCTGAATTTGAGGGCTATTGTCACTGTATGCTGTACTACAAATCACTGGAGGATTAATATGAACGAAATTACTATCACAAAAGAAAATTTTGACGATGAAGTACGCAATTATAAGGGTACTGTTCTGCTCGACCTTTGGGCTGGCTGGTGCGGTCCATGCATGATGCTTTCACCAATCGTCTCAGAAATCGCCGACGAATACGACGGCAAGGTAAAAGTCGGCAAAATAAACGTCGATGAACAGCCTGAACTTGCGGCTGCTTTCCGCTGTGAGAGCATTCCGATGCTCGTGCTTGTAAAGGACGGTGCAATCCACAACATGACAGTCGGATATCGTGAGAAAAAAGATATAATCAAAATGATCGAAGCTTAATCTTCAAAATGTTTAACACCTCCCTTTTCTGTGCATACTATAAAAGGGAGGTGTTTTTATGATTAATTTTATCCTTGGAACTATGCTCGGCGGTACTATAGGAGCTTTCACAATGTGTCTCTGCACCGCTGCCAAAGAAGCTGATAAAAAAAGCGGTATGGACAATTAAAGCCCATACCGCCGATTTTTACTTTTTCACTGGAACTGATATAACGTCCTTACGCATATAGGGTCTGAGAGCTTCAGGTATTCTGATACTTCCGTCCTCATTGATATTGTTTTCAAGGAACGCAATAAGCATTCTCGGCGGAGCAACTACCGTATTATTAAGCGTATGCGCAAAATATTTATTTCCGTCAGCTCCTTTTACCCTTATTCCCAGACGTCTTGCCTGAGCATCACCAAGATTTGAACAGCTTCCTACTTCAAAATACTTCTTCTGTCTTGGCGACCACGCCTCAACATCTATACTCTTCACTTTAAGATCAGCCAGATCTCCTGAACAACATTCAAGCGTACGTACAGGAATATCAAGCGTACGGAAAAATTCAACCGTATAACTATAAAGCTTATGGAACCAATCCATACTATCCTCCGGCTTACATACAACGATCATTTCCTGCTTTTCAAACTGATGTATACGATAAACGCCTCTTTCTTCAATTCCATGTGCTCCAACTTCCTTTCTGAAACACGGTGAATAGCTTGTGAGTGTTTTCGGGAGTTCACTTTCAGGGATAATTGTATCAATAAATTTGCCAATCATAGAATGTTCGCTTGTGCCGATAAGATAAAGATCCTCGCCCTCTATCTTATACATCATTCCCTCCATTTCAGCAAAACTCATAACGCCCGTAACAACGTCGCTGCGAATCATAAAAGGCGGAATATAATAAGTAAATCCCTTGTCTATCATGAAATCTCTTGCATAAGAAAGTATACACGACTGGAGCTGTGCAATATCGCCGCAAAGATAATAAAAACCGTTTCCGCTTGTCTTTCTTGCACTGTCCAGATCAATTCCGTTAACTTTTTCCATGATATCAACATGATAAGGCACTTCAAATTCGGGCACGAACGGATCGCCGAAACGCTCTACCTCTACATTTTCGCTGTCATCCTTTCCGATCGGCACGCTCTCGTCAATGATATTCGGAATAACCAGCATTATTTCTCTGATCTCACCCTCAAGCTTTACTTCAAGTTCTTCCATTTCAGCAAGCTTTGCGCCGATACCGGCAACCTCTGCCTTGACTCTTTCAGCCTCTTCTTTCTGACCCTTTGCCATAAATCCGCCGATTTCCTTTGACTTTACCTTGCGCTGATTCCTCAGACTATCACATTCAACTTTAGTTTCACGATATGTTTTGTCAAGTTCAATAACCTTGTCAACCAGTTCAAGTTTCTCATCCTGAAACTTCTTTTTAATGTTTTCCTTTACGATTTCCGGATTTGTTCTGATAAGTTTAATATCTATCATTTTAATCTAACTCCTTTATTTTATTGGGAAATATTTAACTTATTCTTCTGTGAGTTTTTTTGCAATTGATGCAAGATCTTCTTTATCGTAAAACTCCAGTATAAGCGCACCCTTATTCTTTCCGTAATCCACTTTGACCTTTCTGCCAAGCGTCTCATTAAGGGAAAGTTCCATCTCCTTGAAATAATTGTCGATCTTCCTGTTGCTTTTTTCGGGGATATCTTCTTCCGAAGCAGCATATTTCTGTGCGGCTTTCTCCACCTGACGAACTGTTAGTCCGCCGTCCGATGCCTTGACTGCCATTGCCGTGAGAAGTTCCTCATCATCTTCAAATCCAAGCAGCGCACGGCCGTGACCTGCCGATAAATCGCCTTTTTCAAGCATTTTGAGTACACGCTCCGGAAGAGCAAGCAGCCTTACTGCATTGGCAACAGCAGATCTTGATCTGCCAACCATTTTTGCAACTTTGTCCTGCGTCATGCCGTAATTCTCGATGAGTTCGTTATATCCTGCTGCTTCTTCCACCGGATTCAGATTTTCACGCTGTAGATTTTCTATAATAGCAATCTGCATGGTTTCAAGGTCTGAAAGTTCCTTGATGTTCACCGGAACTTCATCAAGACCAACCATTCTCGCCGCACGCCATCTTCTCTCTCCGGCAACTATCTGATATCCGCCGGTACTTAGGGGTCTGACGAGAATTGGCTGGAGAATTCCGTGCTCCTGAATTGAATCAGCAAGTGCAGATATTGCCTCATCGCTGAAATTTTTTCTCGGCTGACTGCGATTTGGTTCAATTTCGGAAATACGAAGTGTTTTTTTTACCTGAATATCGCTTGTATTATCGTTAAAAAGCGAATCAAGACCGTTTCCTAAACCTCCTATAGCCATACTTTTCTTCCTTTCTTACGATTTCTTGAATGTAAAAATTCCTCTTCTCTTTTTCTGAGGAAGCTCCATTGCCTCGCCAAGAAGCTCATGACAAAGCAGCTCGTACGACTCAGCACCTTTCGAGCTTTTATCGTAATACATAACGGGTTTTCCATGGCTTGGAGCTTCGGAAATACGCACATTTCTCGGAATTTTTGTTTTAAAGACCTTATTCGGGAAATATTTTTCGACCTCTGCAACAACTTCATTTGCAACATTCAGACGTCCGTCAAACATTGTGAAAAGGATTCCCTCAATATCAATTGACGAATTGTAATTATTTTTTACTATTTTTATCGTGTTTACAAGCTGTGAAAGTCCCTCCAGCGCATAAAATTCCGCAAGCATTGGAACAAGAATCGTATCACAGGCAACAAGACTGTTAATGGTTATCGTTCCGAGCGCAGGCGGACAGTCTATGAGGATATAGTCATAGTCAAGCTTGCAGGTAAGAAGCTGCATTTTAAGACGATTTACCCTGTTTTCGTAGTTGACAAGTTCCACCTCGCATCCGGCAAGATCTTCCGTAGCCGGAATTATAGATACGTTTTTAAATTCCGTGTGGATAATGGCATCCTGAATCCTGGTTTTCCCTGTTATTACGTCATATGTCGTCGCTTTTACAGTTTTTTTCTTTATTCCAAAGCCGGTGGTTGAATTTCCCTGGGGATCTGAATCAATGCAAAGCACTTTAAAATCCCTGGAACCCAGATATGCGGCGATATTCACAACAGTCGTTGATTTTCCCACGCCGCCTTTCTGGTTTGCCACAGCAATTATTTTACCCATGAAATCTTTCCCTTCATACATTATATGTATATTATACCACGTTTTTTTGTAATTGTAAATATAAAAGAGAAATTTTTCGATATTTTCTGCAAAAATGTTTCACGTGAAACAATTAAGATTTCTTAACTTTTCTTCTGGATCGGTATTCTCACCCGATATTCAATATAATCTTCATTCTGGATTTTCCGTGAGTCAGCCGATATCCCGGCAGCCTGCATAGTTTCAACCGCCTTATTTATGGTATTGACAAACATTTTTACGTTCTGAAATACCTTTGAACGTTTTTTGTAACTTGCTCTTTCTTTCTGTAAACCAATAAAGTCCTCGATGAGTTTTTCGGATTTTTCTACGTTAAGATTATGCTTGATTATCTTGTCGAGCACCGTCAGACGCTCCTCCGGACTTGCAAGTTTAAGCAAAGCACGTGCATGGCGTTCAGTAAGATTGAATTTCATTATTAAATTTTGCTCTTCCGGAGTTATCCTCAGCAAACGCAGCTTATTTGCTATGGTACTTTGCGCTTTTCCAAGCTTTGCTGCTGCATCCTCCTGAGTCATTCCATAATATGTAATCAGTTTTTCAATTGCGACTGCTTCCTCAAAAAATGACAGATCCTGCCGCTGAATATTCTCAACAAGCGCAAGAATCGCAGAATTTCTGTCGCTTATCTCATGAATAATACACGGTACAGCAGTCAATCCGCAGAATTTAGCAGCTCTAAGCCTTCTTTCCCCTGCAATAAGCTCGAATTTATCACCAACTCGCCTTACAGAAAGGGGTTGCAGAATACCATTCTGGGATATTGACTCTGCCAGCGCTGCTATTTCATTATCCGGAAATGATTTTCTCGGCTGATGTGGATTGGGTATGATCTGCTTTATTTCAATTTCAATTACCTTATTTATCGACTTTTCTTTCGTAAAATTTAAAAAACCTGCCATTTTATGTACCTCTGATTAAATACTCGGTATAAATGCATCACATTTATTCCCTGTATTATCATTTTAACATCAATGGGAAATAATTACCACACAAAAAAACCGACAGTCATCTGCAAACTGTCGGTTATTATGATATAAAAATGCAGAATCACAGAGGTTTCTTCTTGATCTGACTGCTGTTTCTCGGATATTTTGTCGGTGTATGCGATATTTTTTTTATTTGTATTATCCGTCGATTTTCGTTTTCAAGAACATAATTTGTTTCACGTGAAACAATTCCACCGAGTATCTCTATTGCTCCGGCTGCATCGGATAGATCTTCGCTGGGTCCTTTCATTGCAATAAAACTTCCACCGACTGATACGAATGGCAGACAAAACTCACTGAGAGTGGAAAGATTTGCTACTGCTCTTGCACATGAAATATCAAATTTTTCCCGATATTTCGTCATTTTTGAAAAAATCTTCCGCTCTCCCGTGAATAAATTCTGCTTCAATTTCAAGCTTATCACAAAGTTTTTTCAGAAATTCTATCCTCTTATTAAGGCTGTCAAGAAGCGTGATTTTAATTTCAGGCATAAAAATTTTAAGCGGAACGGAAGGAAATCCTGCACCCGTACCAACGTCTATAAGAGAAATTTTGCAGGAAATCCCGCCATATTTCGCCAGAAGAATACTATCAATAAAATGCTTATAAAGTATATCTGTCGGATCTGTTATCGCCGTAAGATTTACATAATTATTGTATTCAATCAGAAAATCGCTGTAGATTTTCAGCTTATCATAGACATTTTCAGTGAGTTCAAGTCCGTATTTCTTGAATTCCTCAAAGCAGAATGTGTAGTCAGGAAACATTTTTATCGCCCTTTCTGTGTTCAAGCCAGACTGTCAGCAGAGAAATATCCGCCGGAGAAACTCCGGAAATCCTCGACGCCTGACCAATCGACGACGGCTGAACCTTATTCAGTTTTTCTGCTGCTTCCAGACGCAGCCCGTAAACCTTGCTATAATCAGTATTCAGCGGCAGCTTCTGATTTTCAAGCCGGCGGATATTTTTTATCTGCGCAAGCTGCTTTGAAATATATCCCTCATATTTTATCTGCAGCTCGACCTGTTCCCTGACTTCAACCGAAAGCTCCGGACGATCGGGGTCGAATGGCGCAAGAATATCATATCCAAGCTGCGGTCGACGGATTAAATCAGCAAGTTTAACACCGGATGACAACGGAGCAGTCAGATGCTCTTCCAGAAACTCATTAAGCTGACGTGAGGGCGCAATATTTAAGGAAGAAACTCTCTTTAATTCACGGTTTGTCATTTCAATTTTTTTCTGGAGTTTCTCATATCTCAAAGCAGAAATCAAACCAATTTTATATCCTATCGGAGTAAGGCGCTGATCCGCATTATCCTGTCTGAGAATCAGACGATATTCGCTTCGTGAAGTCATCATTCTGTAGGGATCGGAGCAGCCTTTCGTTACAAGATCATCAATAAGCGTTCCTATATATGAGCTTGCCCTGTCGAGAAGCATCGGTTCTTTTCCACGAATCTTCAACGCTGCGTTAATTCCGGCAACGAGTCCCTGTGCGGCAGCTTCCTCATAGCCTGAACTTCCATTGAACTGTCCTGCACCGTATAATCCGGATATTTTTTTGAATTCCAATGTCTGTAAAAGCTGAATAGGGTCGCAGCAGTCATACTCGATAGCATATGCAGGACGCATGATCTCTACATCTTCCAGACCTTCAATCGTCCGCAGGAAAGCAAGCTGTACATCCTCCGGCAGCGATGACGACATTCCCTGCAAATAGTACTCTTCGGTCGTAAGTCCCATTGGTTCTACAAAAAGCTGATGTCTCGGCTTATCTGAAAATCGAACAATTTTGTCCTCGATTGAAGGACAGTATCTTGGTCCTACCCCCTCAATTCTTCCAGAATATAAAGGCGATCTGTCAAGATTTGAAAGTATCACTTCATGGGTATTACTATTTGTATAAGTCACATAACAACTGACTTTATTTGAAAGCCCATCAACAGGCGTTTCAAATGAAAACGGAACAATATTTTCATCTCCGTCTTGTCTTTCCATGATATCAAAATTAATGCTTCTGCGATTTACACGGCAAGGCGTTCCTGTCTTGAATCTTCTGAGTTCAACACCGTTCTTTATGAGACTTTCAGAAAGATATCGGCTTGGAAGTGATGAATCCGGTCCACTTTCATAGGATACCTCACCTATGTGAATCTTTCCTTTAAGATAAGTACCGGTAGCAATAATGACGGCTTTTACGCCGTATTCGGCTCCGAGTGATGTCCTTACCCCGGTTATTTTTCCGTTTTCGGTTATGATATCGGAGATCTCAGCCTGTTTTATATAGAGATTTTTCTGCTTTTCGCAGGTTCTTTTCATATAATCATGATACATCACCCTGTCAGCCTGCACTCTCAGACTATGAACAGCAGGCCCTTTTCCCCTGTTTAGCATACGGCTCTGGATAAAACATTTATCCGCAGCCTTGCCCATTTCACCGCCAAGAGCGTCTATCTCACGTACAAGATGACCTTTCGCAGTACCTCCGATTGACGGATTACAGGGCATATTTGCTATCTGATCCAGAGAAATCGTAAACATCACCGTTCTGCATCCCAAACGGGCAGATGCAAGAGCAGCTTCAATTCCGGCGTGTCCTGCACCAACAACGGCAACGTCAAAGTCTCCCATTTTATAATTCAAAAATATCCCTCACTTCATTGTTTCACGTGAAACATTATTTTCCGACACAAAATCTTGAAAATACATTATCAACGACCGCATTAGTCACTCTTTCTCCCGTCAGCTCCAGAAGATGCTGCTCCGCTTCGTCAATAAGCACATTAACGGCATCCAGCATTTCTCCCGAATCAAGAGCAGAAATCGAACCATTTATACATTCCAGTGCGGAATCAATGCATCTCTTCTGACGCTCATTTGCAGCAGATACTGTATTAACAGTCGCTTCGTTTATCGAAAATATATTCTCTATCGTTGATTTAAGACAGTCTATTCCTTTACTTTCTTTAGCAGATAAATATACCAAATGTATAAAATTATCTTTGATTATCTGATCTTCTATAAGATTTTTTTCATCCGATTTGTTTATAACAGCAACACATTTCAGATCTTTTATCTTATTAATAAGAGAAAAATCGTCCTCGGTGAGAGTACAGCTTCCGTCGAAAACAGCAATTACAAGCTCGGCAGACTTAGCCGTTTTTTCTGCAATTCCAATGCCGATTTCCTCTATAACATCATCCGTCATGTGAATTCCTGCCGTATCAGACAGCCTGAGAACAATATCTCCAAGTGCAACGGTTTCCTCAATGACATCCCGTGTAGTTCCTGCAATATCGGTGACAATACTCCTCTCGCATCCGCTGAGACAGTTGAAAAGCGTTGATTTTCCTACATTTGGTCTGCCCACAATGGCAGTGGAAATTCCCTCACGGAGTATTCGTCCGCAGTCGTAATTCTCCACCAGCGACGAAAGTATCTCCCTGACTCCAACAAGATCACAGATAAGCTGTTCCGGTTCAACAGAGGGAATATCCTCCTCCGGATAATCAGCCCATGCGGCAAGATCGCCGAGAATCCTCATCAGCATATCAGAACACTTTTTTGCCTGCCTGAATGCAGCTCCCTCACGGAGATTTTCAGCCATTTTCAGCTCTCTTTCCCCTTTTGCGGAAATTATCTCCATTACCGCCTCTGCCTGTGTAAGATCAAGCTTTCCGTTAAGATACGCTCTCTTTGTGAATTCTCCGGGCTGAGCTGTTTCAGCACCGTTTTTCAATATCGTCCGGAGTATCTTCCGTGTAACATATATACCGCCGTGGCACGAAATTTCAGCCGTATCCTCACCTGTATAGCTGTTCGGAGCACGAAAAACCGTGAGGATGCAGTCGTCTATCCTCTCGCCGCAGTCGTGAGCAATACCGTATGCGCAGGTATATCCCGACATATCAGCGACTTTTTTTTCCCCGAAAGGTCTGAAAACACGCTCTGCCGTACTTATCGCATCCTCTCCGGAAATGCGTATAACAGCGATGCCTCCGGGAGAATCCGGAGTAGAAATTGCTGCAATAGTTGACAAAATATCACTTCCTAAAAAGGCAGCAGCACAGATATATGTACTGCTGCCAATTATATTAAATCTTTTTAAAATTCGATTTTACCGTAGAGACCGCCCTCTATATTATCCTCCGGCTTTGGTCTCTTGTAGTCCTTTTCAAAACTTGTCTCCAGATTAACGGACTTTCTTTCCATTGTTACTTCTCTGTCGCCGCCTTTTCTGTCGTTTCTGCGGTCATTTCTGCCGCCGTCACGGCGATTGTCACGTCTTCTGTTATTATATCTGGGATTGTTTGAAGAAACTATTATCTTTCTGTACGGCTCTTCTCCGACAGATCTCGAAGAAACACCCTCTATCTTTGAAATTGCTGAATGAATAACTCTTCTCTCATAGGGATTCATAGGCTCAAGCGGCTGCGAACGTCCCGTTCTCATGACGGATTTGGCAACTTTTGCGGCAAGCTGCTCAAGAGTATCCTTTCTCTTGCTGCGGTATCCGAGACAATCTATAGTGATTCTGAAATAATCCTTGTCACCCTTGTTTGCAATGATGGAACAGAGATACTGAATAGCGTCAAGAGTTTCGCCTCTTCTGCCGATAACAGTGCCGTTGCTGCTGCTCTCGATGTTTATAACTGCACCTGTTTCATTCTGATAAACGGAATATTTAACTTCAATATCCATGGCACTGAAAATACTTGTGATGTAGTCCTTGGCAAGCTTTACCTTGGGATGCTCTTCTGATTCTTCAACAGGTGTGAAATTATCAAGAGAGAAAAACTCTTCTTCCTGAGCAGCGGTATTTTCATTAACTGTACTGTCTGTCTTTTCGGCAGGAATCTCAGTCTTTTCCTCTGCCGGAACAGCTTCCTTTACTTCTTCTTTCTTGATTTCCGGAGCTGCCTTTTCTGTTTTTACAGGAGCTGCTGCTGCCTTTTTTTCAGGAGTCTGCTTCGGCTGTGCCGCCGGAGCTTTTGCGGCAGGTGCGGAAACCGGAGTTTTTTCCTCATAAACTGCTTTTACAACAGCTTCTTTCTTTCCGAAACCAAAAACACCCTTTTTTCCCTCTTCAATGATATCAAACTTTATTGCTCTGATATCCTTACCGAATTTTTTTGCTGCTGCTGCCTTAGCTTCTTCTACTGTTGCAGCCTTAAATATCTCAGTCATATTAACAACTCCTTAAAATTAATCCTGATTATCGTTTTCATCGTATATATCGCCGTATTTCTCTGCCATACGCTTACGTGCTTCTTTTATCTTGTCTCTGTTGTACTTATTCATTTCAGATCTTGAAACCTTTTCGCCGTCATTTTTTCTCTGACCGCCGTTCTGCTGCTGATTCAGAAGTTCCTGCTGTTCCATCATCCTCTGCATAAACGTCTTTTTCTCTGGATGTTTTTCAGCGTAGATACGTGCTTTTTCTTTTTCCTTTGCGTTGATAGCCTCGGTTCGTTCCGGCGTGAAATAATGGTTGAGAGCAAAGGTTATAATGAATGAGAAAAGTGCCGACCAGATCCAGTAAAAACCGATTCCGGCTGGAACGTTGAATGCAAACCAGATCGACAGGATCGGGAAGAAATACATCATGAATGTCATGCATCCTCCGCCCTGCATATCGGGATTTACTTTTTTCTGATGTATCTGGCTGTAAAATGATGAGAGGAGCTGCGCCAGACCTGCAAGGAACGGGATACATACAAGTATCCATGCTTCTCTGTTCCATACATCGGGATGCAGTGAGGGCGTTTTACCAAGATTTGCACCAAAAATAGTGTATTTTTCGGTGAATTCCGAAACTTTGCTGCCAAAATCGCCAAGGCTGATATAATCTCCCGGATGCTTTGAAAGATGCGTCATAATGTTAAGTTCGCATCTCAGATCCTTGATTTTTGTTCCTGCGATAGCACAGGCATCAACTCTTATATCCTTGGCAAATCCGAGTATGTGAGTTATCGGCTTATAGATAACGTCCAGCACACCGAAGAGAAGAAACATCTGGATAAATGCCGGCAGACAGCTTCCCATAGGATTTATGCCTTCCTGAACATAAAGTTTCTGCTGTTCTTCCTGCAAACGCTGTGGATTATTCGCAAAGCTTTTTCTCAGCTTTTTCATTTTCGGATTGAGAAGCTGCATTCTCGCAGCGTTTTTCTGTGTTTTGTAGTTTACGGGGAAAAGCAGAATCTTTGTTACCACCGTAAAAAGAACAATTGCCACGGCGTAATTATTGCAGAGCATATATATCCACCGCATAAGGTATCCGAAAGGAACACCTATAATATCATAAAGTACGTTCAAATTTCATCCCTCTTAATCGTTATTGTTGTCCTGTGTTTCACTGCCGTCAAGGGAATCCCCGTCCGCTCCGTTTTCGCCGGAGGTACTGCCGGAAATTCCGTCAAACTGCATTTTTCTTGTTCTCAGAGTGAATTTGTCCGGAACATAGTCTATTCCTCCCGGAGACCACGGATTGCATCTCAGTATTCTCCGGACAGAAAGCAGAAGTCCCCTGAAAAATCCGAATCTGCTGAATGCCGTCATGGCATAGCTGCTGCACGTCGGATAATACCGGCACTTTGCAGGAAAGAGCGGAGAAATACATTTTCTGTAGAATTTTATCAGAAGAAGAGCTATGTATTTCATACCCTGCCTTTTCCTGAAGCAAGTCTGCGGAAGATACCGTTTATTTCCCTGACGCCTGTATTTTTCATGTAATCGCAGAATTCCTGAGATTTAACATCGCAAAGACAGCTTCGTGCCACTATCACAATATCTATCCCCACCGGAAGCTTTATTTCCGCCTCTGTGTATGCAAGACGGATAAGTCTTTTGGCTCTGTTTCTGTGTACGGCGTTGCCGACTTTCTTGCCGGCTGTAATACCGAGCCTGTTGAATGGTCTGCCGTTCAGTCTTACGTATATGACCGAATACTTTGATGTAAAATATCTTCCTTTTTTATAAAGAGCAAGAAAATCCCTGTTATTATTTAAAACCTGCGTATAAAGCATATACTCCCCTTTATTCTGAATACGGCACAGAACCTGTCTGCAAAGAGCATTCTAACAAAAAAGACCACAAAATTTAGATTTTGTGGTCAGCGTCGTCAGTGAGTTAATCTTGCTCTGCCCTTAGATCTTCTACGAGCTAAAACCTTTCTGCCGTTCTTTGTAGCCATTCTCTTCATGAAGCCGTGCTCCTTCTTTCTGTGAAGCTTTTTAGGCTGATATGTTCTTTTCATATTCAGATCCTCCTCTCTGCGCTTTGTATATTAAGGATACATTAATGCATCCCGGTTTATTGATATCATGCCGGACACCAATGTCCGCATTACACTAATAAATTATATATTAATTCGCAGGATATGTCAAGCGGTTTTTTAAAAAAATTTGTATTTTAGGATTTTTTACCAATATAATAATAAAATATCTGCTTTTTTTTTATAATTTTATGAAACAGACCTCTTCGGAAACTAAAAAGCACCGGTGTTGCCTAAAAAGTTGACAGGCTGTATGTTGAAACTTTTGAAAACCTTGTTTAAAACTAATTCCCGATGACTTTTCAACAATTATTTTTTCTTTCTGCATAGCCTTACGGCACGGTTTTTCACAATATTGATGTTAAATCCACAAAGTTTTCAACAATATGTCAATTTAGATGTGGAATCAAGGCATTTTTTCTAATAGTTTGACAGCGAAAAGCGCTTGCATTTTCAACAGTGATATGTTATAATATTAGTATATTATATTTATTATAGGGAAGTATCGTTTTTTCCCTTACATACAAAAAACGGAGGTTCAACATGAATTCATTTGAGGAAGTTTTCGAGAATGTAAAAAAATATTGTCTCGAAAACGAAAAAATACCGGAAATCGGCATCACTACCTGGATAGACCAGATGAAACCCGAAAATTTTAACGGCACAGACGCTGTTTTCAGCATACAGACAGACTTTCAGAGAAACATTGTTATGACAAAGTACGGCGATATTCTTAAAGAAGCTTTCTACAATGTACTCGGTTTCAATACAAATATTGTTATAAATGTCGATTCCGACGAACCGGAAAAAATAGTCGTCCCTACAGATGCCGAACTCGACCGGAAACACGCAGAACTTGAAAAATCTTACAAATTCGCCAACTATGACTACACCTTCGATACGTTCATTGAGGGACGCTCCAACGAATTTGCTCTGGCGTGCAGCAAATCCGTTGCAAAAAACTGCGGTGAAAAGGCTGTTCCGGACTATAATCCGCTTTTTATCTACGGCCCGTCCGGAATGGGAAAAACTCACCTTATCACGGCTATTGCCAATGAAGTCAGAAAAAATCATCCTGATTTCAATATCGTTTACGTTACCAGCGAGGCTTTCGGCGGCGATCTTATCAACGCTATCAACAAAAGCATGATGTCTGATTTCCACGACAAGTACAGAAACGTCGATATACTGCTGATAGACGACGTTCAGTTCTTCGCTGAAAAAGAACGTATGCAGGAAGAATTCTTCCATACTTTCTATAAACTGCATCAGGAGGGCAAGCAGATAGTCATTACCTCCGATAAACCGCCAAAAGAACTCGTTACTCTGGAAGAACGTCTCCGCACAAGATTTGAGGGCGGTCTTATTGCCGATATATCCGCTCCGGACTACGAAACCAGACTTGCCATAATCAACAGAAAATCAGAACTCCTTGAACTTAAAATGCCCGGCGAAGTTGCAGAATTCATGGCAAACCGCCTGAAATCAAATATCCGTCAGCTTGAGGGAGCTGTTACACGTCTTAAAGCTCTCAATCATTTTGCAGGCAGTCCGATCACCATTTCTATGGCACAGAGCGTTATCCGTGACGTCCTCACCGACGAACAGCCTATACCGATCACTGTAGAAAAAATAATTTCCGAAGTTTCCACGGTATACGGCGTTTCTCCGGATGATATACGCTCCAATAAACGTTCGGCTCAGATCTCCATTGCACGTAAAGTAGCCATTTATGTGGTAAGAGAAGTAACTCAGATGCCCCTTGCATCCATAGGTACTGAATTCGGCGGCAGAGATCATTCAACTATAGTTTATTCAGTCACAAGCGTTACAGACGCAATGGCAAAAGATTCCACCCTGCGTACTCTCGTGGAAGATATAATTAAAAATATCCGTGATAAAAGCAAAGTATAAGGATAACAATTCCAACAACTTAAGCGGGGACTCTGTCCCCACACCCATGCCAAAGGGTGAATCCACCCTTTGGAAACCCATTATTAATTATATTTATCACCTCGTAAAGAGGTAATAAATATAATTAGAGTGAATGCCCATAGAATAAATTAACCTTTGATAAGGGTATAAGAAACAAAGTTCCTTAAGTTGGCGGCATTGTCTGCCGTACGTGCAGCGTACTGTTGAAATGTCAATTCTGTTAAGTTGAAAAGTGAAAAACATTCGTATTTCCACCATGTTTTCCACACTATGTTGAAAACATGGTGGAATATAAATTTATAAAAATCTTTCCATATATTGCCGTAAGACCGGGACAACCTCTCTCAGCAAATTTGCTGATTCAACATTTTCAAATATTCCACAATCAACAGACTTTTGAAAGTTGAAAGTCAGAAAAAGTCAATTTAACAGATTTGTCAACAATTCATCCACTTCAACTCCACAAGCTTCAACTTATTCAACAGAAAAACAGGACAGTGAAAGATCTTCCACATTTGTCCAAAATTTCACAACAGCCGTCTGTGGACGGTTTTATGGCTTGATACAGGGAAAAAAACTCTGTTCAAACTTTTCCACCGACACAACAACAACAACAAATATATTTATCTTATCTTAGTATAATATTGTCTTTTCTTATCTTAGCTTATCTTATCACAAAATATACGGAAAGGATAAAATCCTGAAAAAGCTGTCCTCTGCTCAGAGACAGCTGTAAAAACGGAGGTCTAATAATGAAATTTACCTGCAATAAATCAGAACTCAGCGAAGCTATCGGAAACGTTTCGAGAGCAGTTTCGCAAAAATCGACAATTCCTGCACTTGAAGGAATAAAAGTAAAAATAGAACCCGGAAAACTGGAGCTTACAGCCTATAATCTCGAAATGGGCATACGTACTTCTATCAATGCCGCAACCGAGGGCGAGGGAGAATTCGTTGTAAGCACCAGACTTTTCAGCGAATTTACAAGAAGAATGTCCGGTGACGCTATTAATTTTGATATAGACGAAAATCTTGTTATTAACATTTCATGCGACGCTACAGAATGCAGTATCTCCGCAATGTCAGCAGAGGAATATCCGGAACTTCCTATTGTAGATTCAAACAGAAGCTTTACTATAAAACAGTCGGTTCTCCGCTCTATGATAAATCAGACCAGCTATGCCACTTCTACAAACGAAAGCAAACCCGTCATGACGGGAGAACTGTTCGACATTGAGGACGGCAATTTCAATATGGTCGCTATCGACGGATTCCGTCTTGCTATCAGATGTGAAAAATCGGAATGTCAGGAAAAATATCACTTTGTAGTGCCTAAAAAGGCTCTTATCGAAGTTTCTACCCTTATCAAGGATGACAGCGACAACGAATGTATAATATGCACCAACGACCGTCATATCATTTTCCAGATAGACAACGTAATCGTAATTTCACGTCTGCTTGAGGGAGCTTTCCACAATTACAAGCTGAGCATCCCGAACGGATACAAAACAGAACTTATAATCAGCAAAAGAGCCTTTTCGACCTGTCTGGAAAGATGTTCTCTGCTGCTTGACGAAAAAAATAAATCGCCTATCCGCTGCGAGATCGGCGGAGGAACTGTAAAAATAAGCTGCCGTACCGGTATAGGAAAAATAAACGATTCCATATCTGCTGATATTTCCGGGGAAACGGTAACTATCGGATTCAACAACAAACTGATGCTCGAAGCTCTGCGTGCTGCCGAGGGAGATAAACTGAAAATCCGCTTTAACGGAGCAATGAAAGTAATAGAGATCCTCCCCATGGAGGGCGAAAGCTACATCTACCTTGTAATGCCGATACAGTTGAAGAACTGATGACCGGTTTAAAAAAGTACAGTCGATGAGGTAAGTAAAAATGGAAAAAGTAAAAATAACCACGGAATTCATAAAGCTTGACGCTCTCCTTAAATTTGCATCCCTTGTTGGTTCGGGCGGAGAAGCAAAGGCTCTTATACAGGACGGTCAGGTATTCGTAAACGGCGAAGTATGCACCATGAGGGGCAAGAAGATACGTCCCGGAGATACGGTCTCACTTGACGGTCAGGAGGTAACCGTAGAGTGATAGTCACTTATGCGGATATAGACGGATTTAAAAATCTGTCCGGAATCTCTTTTGCTCCGGATCTTAAATATAACATCATTGTCGGAAAAAATGCTCAGGGAAAAACTAATCTGCTGGAGGCTATGTGGATTCTCTCCGGCTGCCGGAGCTTCCGTGGCTCGAAAGAAAAGGATTATATCACTATCGGCGGAAACAGGATGTCCTCAAAGATAAAAATACATGACGGCGCAAGAGAACAGAAGATCAGCATTGAAATGACAAGGAATTCCTCCGCACCAAAGCAGATAACCCTGAACGGCGTTAAACAAAAGGGTACAAGAGCTTTATTTGATGTGTTCAAATGCATCGCTTTTATTCCGGATGATACCGAAATTATCAAGGGAGCTCCCGAAAAACGGCGGAATTTCATTGATATGGCGGCATCACAGCTTAATCCCGTTTTCGTTGTCCATATAAACAAGCACAGCGCAGTTATGAATCAGCGAAATGCTCTGCTGAAAGAAATAATGCAGGGGAACACCGGAGCAGATGTTCTGGAAGTATGGGACAGGCAGGCAGCACATGAGGGAACTCTTATATCCTACATGAGGAACGAATATATCACCAGAATAAATGATATCTGCGGCCGCCTTTACCGGACTATCTCCGGCGGCAGCGAGGAAATGGAACTTGAATACAGATCATCCGTTTTTCATCCGCAGGACTTTGAACATCCGTGCAGCGATGAAGCATATGAGCAGTATTACAGAAAATTACAGGAATCGTCGGAATACGATATCCGGACAGGAACTACTCATACCGGTGTGAACCGTGACGAGATACTGATAAAAATAAACGGACTCAGCGCAAGGGATTACGGTTCTCAGGGGCAGATAAAAAGTGCCGCTCTTGTTATGAAACTTGCTCAGGCAGAGATCTACAAGACAAAATCGAAGGATTCTCCTGTTGTTTTTCTTGACGATGTTATGGGTGAGCTTGATGAAAGCCGTCAGAGATTTGTATTTGATATCATAAAAGATATGCAGGTATTTCTGACGACGCCTAATGAAAGTGCGCTTCTCCCCGAAATAAAGGGAAAAATACTGCGGATAAGCGGAGGAAGGATAACAGATGTATCTTCACATTGGGAATGATTTTTCCGTTGATATAAGAGATGTTATCGGGATATTCGATCTTGAAAACACCACAGTAGAAAAATGTACAAAGCTGCTTCTTGACCGGGCGGTAAAAGAAAAAAAGTGCGTGTACATCAATTATGAAATGCCAAAAAGTTTTGTTATCACTGTGAGAAATGGCATTGAAAAGGTCTATATATCGCCTCTTTTGGCTTCAACTCTCAGAAAGAGGATGGAAAATGGCGGAGGGATGATATGATAAAAAAGCGAAAAACACTTATAAAAATCATCATGATAATTTTTTCGGTTATTTTAATCGGAGTGTTGGTTTATCTGGAATTTCACCTTTTTTTCTTAACAGGTTTGAGCCGCAGTTACATGAGCAATAAATTCAATATCGAAATAACAAAAGATATGGAATTAACAAAATACAAAAAGGAAGTAGTTTTCAAAGACGGTCCCAGATATGAGCTTCACATTGAAAATATCGGAAATGATCATCTTGGTTTTATGGAAAAATATTGTAAAGGAGACATATGGTCTTACAGCAAAAATGGTGAACATTTTAATGACGGGAAACACAAATACAATGATTCATATAAGGGAACTTTCGGATGTGATGAATACGTCATTTATGAAAGAAAAGGAAATCCTGCTGAGGCATATTTCTTCAAGGATGGAGATACCTATGATATGATTCTGTACACATGGTATTAAAATAGCAGGGAAAGCCGTCCGGATGTAAAAAAATTATGAAAAAAGAATATTCAGTGAGAAAAGAAATCCGCCTGAAAAATTACGATTATTCACAGAACGGATTATATTTCATAACAATATGCACCAAGGATAAAATACCTTATTTATGCGAAATAAAAGGGGTACCAATGTCCGTAGGGGCGGATATCATCCGCCCGATCGTATATAAGACGGAAATAGGAAGAATAGCAGAAGAATCCATAAATAAGATTTGTGAGCATTATGAAGATGTAAGGGTTGTTAAATATTGCATTATGCCTGATCATATTCATTTAATTATAGAAATAATGCGTGATAATATTCCCACAGACAGTGGGCGGATGATATCCGCCCCTACAATATCGGTGATTATAGGTTCATTTAAAAGATATGTTTCAAAAAATTCCGGTATAAAAATATGGCAGCGTTCATATTACGACCATATAATCCGAAATAAAAAGGAATTTATTGAAATATGCAGATATATCGAAAATAATCCTCTGAATTGGATTAATAATAAATTTAATCAAAATGAATGGAAGTAGGTGACGGCGTCCCCAACGTCCCGAATAAGCATTTTGATGTCCCGAATTAAGCGGCACCACTGGTGCTGAATGGAGGTAAACCAATGAGTCAGCAGAATAACAACAACTATGATGAAAACGACATACAAGTCTTGGAGGGACTGGAAGCAGTCCGCAAAAGACCGGGTATGTATATCGGTTCAACAGGTAAGGATGGACTGCATCACCTTGTCTATGAAATAGTGGATAACTCCATTGACGAGGCTCTGGCAGGATACTGCACGGAGATAAAAGTTGAAATACTTGAAGGCGATATAATCCGTGTATCAGACAACGGACGTGGAATTCCCGTAGGAATACATCACAAGGAAGGAATTTCCGCAGCTACCGTCGTATATACGATACTTCACGCAGGAGGAAAGTTCGGCGGCGGCGGATACAAAGTCTCCGGAGGTCTCCACGGCGTTGGAGCATCCGTCGTTAATGCTCTTTCCGAATGGCTCGAACTTACGGTAAAGGACGGGGAACACGTCTGGTTCCAGCGGTTTGAGCGTGGAAATTATTCCGAAGAGCTTAAAGCAATCGGCGATACGTCCGACACCGGAACCAGCGTAATGTTCAAGGCGGACGGAGAAATATTTGAAAATACGATATATGAATACAAAACTCTCCTTGACAGACTTCGTGAACAGGCATTCCTTAATGCGGGAATAAAGATAGTATTCACGGACAGGCGTGACAGTGAGAATATACGTGAAGAGATACTTCACTATGAGGGAGGAATCCGTCAGTATGTAGAATATCTCAATTCCACCAGGGGAAAGCCGCTTAGTCCGGATGTTATCTATGTATCAGGAATGCAGGGAGATTCTTTTGCCGAGATTGCTATGCAGTACAATGATACTTACAACGAGACGCTGTATTCATTCGCAAACAACATTCATACCAAGGACGGCGGAAGTCATGAACTCGGTTTCAAGAGCGCCCTTACAAAAGTAATAAATGAATACGGCAGGAAAATGGGACTTCTCAAGGATAAAGAGAAGCTTTCCGGCGATGATGTCCGTGAGGGTCTGACTGCCGTAATTTCCGTTAAGCTTACGGAGTGCGAATTTGAGGGACAGACAAAGGGTCGTCTCGGAAATCCCGAAGTCAAGCCGTTTATTGAAAAAATGATGCAGGAAAAGCTCATGAATTACCTCGAAGAAAATCCGGATGTGGCAAAGATAATCTTCGACAAAAGCATTTCAGCTCTCAAAGCACGTGAAGCCGCAAAGAGAGCAAGAGAAGCCGAACGCAAAAAGAACGCTTTCGGAAATTCCTCAATGCCCGAAAAACTTGCAGACTGCTCCGAGCGTGATCCACGTTATACGGAAGTCTATATCGTAGAGGGAGATTCAGCCGGCGGTTCTGCCAAGCAGGGAAGAAACCGTGCATATCAGGCTATTCTTCCACTCTGGGGAAAGATGCTCAACGTCGAAAAGGCTCGTGTAGACAAGATATACGGCAACGACAAGCTTTCTCCCGTGGTAACGGCTCTCGGAACGGGAATCGGCGAGGATTTTGACATAGAAAAGCTCCGCTACGGAAAAGTTATCATCATGGCGGATGCCGATGTTGACGGAATGCATATCAGAACCCTTCTGCTGACTTTCTTTTTCAGATATATGCGCCCTCTTATCGCAAACGGAAACGTGTATATAGCACAGCCTCCCCTTTTCAGGGTAGAGAGGAACAAAAAGATACTCTATGCTTTCTCCGATGAGGAAAGAGATAAGTATATCGCCGAACTTTCCGACAACGGAAAGTATAAGGTCGAAGTACAGCGGTATAAGGGTCTTGGTGAAATGGATCCCGAACAGCTCTGGGAAACTACTATGGATCCCGAACACAGAACGATAGTCCGTATTTCTATGGAGGATGCCCTTAAAGCTGACGAGACTTTCTCTGTTCTTATGGGCGATAACGTAGAACCAAGAAGAAAATTTATCGAGGAAAATGCTAAATTCGCACAGAATCTTGACATCTGATTAATCGGTATCAGCGACATAAAGTGGGTACGCTGCTCCTGACAGTCGCCCGTACCCTCTGTCACTGCGTGACATCTCCCTACACTGTAGGGAGTCACC
>OIYT01001000.1_pt1 | contig 22350 bp, 21 predicted proteins | sample 1588201 | NCBI WGS metagenome assembly OIYT01 (sample SAMN03283260) | human gut metagenome | biome: human-associated habitat; material: feces | host: Homo sapiens | place: USA | collected 2013
CGCCGCGGCCAGCGCCGCGCAGGTGCCGGTGGTGTAGCCGCAGCGCAGACGGCGCTGGCCGCTGCGGATGTAGTGTTCAAAAGCCATGGCGCAGTTTGCTCTCCAGATGGGCCCGGTACATCGCCTGCACCGCCGGGAGCATCCCGAGCCCCCGCAGGGTGCAGCGAACGGTGTAGCCCTCCGCCGTCAGCCGGGAGGCCCAGCTGTCCGCGTCCGCGCCGGCCATATCGCGCACGACGTGGTCCCCGGCCGCCAGCATCAGCGGCACCAGGTGGACCCGCTTCCCGCCGCCCGCCAGCTGGCGGGAGACGTCCTCGTAGGCCGGCCAGCCCTCCACGGTCCCCACCAATACGTCCTCCCGGCCGGCCAGCTGGAACGCCAGCTGCAGGGCGGGGTACACTGCGTTGGCAAAGTGGTCCGTTCCGTGGCCGAACAGGACCAGCGTCTCCTCCCGGCAGGGGGGATACTCCTCCGACAGAGCGACCGCCAGCGCCTTGATATCCGCCGTGTCCGCCAGCAGCGGATCGCCGGTCAATATCTCCATGTCCCCCCGGGACATCCGCACATTCTCCCGCATTTCGTCATATTCTCGCCCGGAGACCACCAGGGTGGGCTGCGCCACCACCCTCCGTACGCCCTGCCGCTTCAGGTCCTCCATGGCCCCGAACACGTCCGGCACCGTCTCTCCCCGCTCCGCCAGGACGCGGCGGACCGTGGGGCTGGTGAAGGCGCGGACGAACAGCCGGTCCCCCGCGGCCTCCCGCAGTACGTTCTCCACCGCCGTGATGCTCTCCCGCGCGGCGTCCACCGTGGTCCCAAAGCTGACACATATGACTGCCTTTTTCATGCTCCCACCTGTTCCCTTCTGTTTTTCATCCTGTTACCAAGAAAAGCAATGGCCGCGGCGTCCTGACGACTGCCGCGGCCGATATTCCCGCAACAAAGAAGAGCAGCACCGCTTCCACGGCCCTGCCTCCGATCCCGCAAGGTAGGTCTCCTGACTCGCGCTGCGGAGCCTGCCGCTCCATCGGCCTCTCCCCCACCTTCTCAGATCGCTCCAATGGCGAACTCGCGTTCAACGCCCCGCGGGCGCTTAGGGGAAGCCTCACGCATACAGTGTCGGTCACGCTCCGGGCTCTCACCGGATTTCCTCATCCCCGCGTCTCCGGGAGACGCGGAGTCACCCTGCGCCGTCCGGCCGCCCGCCCTTTTCAAGCTACCGGAATGGTAGTATTTTAGCATAAATACCGCCGGTAGTCAACGGCGGCAGGCCGTGGGACCCGCCGCGAACACATCAGAAAAGGGCGGGGCGCCGAAAGGCGCCCCACCCCTTGCCCGTGCGATGCTGTCGCGATGAAAACAGGGGGAACCCGGGCCCGCTACGCCTCCCGGCTTCCCGCAAAGCCCGCTCCAGACCCGCCGCCGAAGCCGCCGGCGGCAGGCAGCCTCTCCGGCTCTCCGCCGGTCAGGTCCGAAAAAGCCCCGGCCACGGACTGCGCGCAGCCGTGGCCCCGCCTGTGGTACCGGTACGCCAATACACAGCGGTCCATACGCTCAGTCCTCCCGGTCCTTTTCCATCATGATGTCCAGAATGACCTTGTCCGTCTCCGTCATGCCCGGCGTGCTGACCCGGCCCATGTTGCGGATGGCCTGCTCCGGCGTGGCGCCGCAGATGCCGTCGGTGGACTGGAGCACCACGCCGCTCATGGACAGGTACGCGCACATCAGGGCGGCGTTGGTGGCGGTGGCCAGCTTCAGCGCGCAGCCGATCTTGCCGCCGTCGCAGATCATGCCGGTCAGGTTGCCGCTCATGTTGATGATGGCGTGGCCGATCTGCTCGTCGGTGCCGCCCATCAGCCACACCATGGAGGCGGCCGCCGCCGTGGCGGCGGAGACGCCGCAGCCGCAGGTGGCGGACAGCTTTCCGGTGAAGGACTTGATGTAGACGTTCAGCACGTGGGAGAAGGCCAGGGCCTTTTCCAGCCGCTCCGTGGAGGAGCCCAGGTGCTTCGCCATCTCCACCACGGGGATGATGGCGGTGATGCCGTGGTTGCCGCTGCCGGCGCTGCTCATGACGGCGTAGGGGCAGCCGCTCATCCGGCCCTCGGCGCTGCTGGCCACCCGAAGCATGGTGCGGCTGAACAGGTTGTCGCCCATGGTGCCAGCCGTCAGCTGGTCCTGCAGGGCGGAGGCGATGCCGATGCCCAGCTGGTGGTCCAGGCCGAAGTCGGCCAGTTTTTCGTTCATGTCCATACCGTCCAGCATGAAGGCCAGCTCCGCCTCGCCGCACTGGTCCACCACGGCCCTGATCTCCGCCACAGTCATGGGCATCAGGCGGGCGTGGATGTCGTCCGGCGTACTGGCGCTGTACGGCTTCTCCAGCAGGACCTCGTTGTTCCGCTTGGTGAGGATGATGTTGGAGTGGGTGCCCCGGATCTCGCTGATGCCAATGCCGGCGGTGGTGATGATCTCGGCCCGGGCGTACAGCTGGGTCTCGTCGTGCTTGATCATGACGATGACATGGCGGGCCTCCACCAGCTCGATGGCCCGCCGGCTGACCTGGTCGTCGATATCCTCCAGCAGCTGCAGGCCCTTTTCCGGGTTGCCCATGCAGGCGCCCAGGGCGGCGGCGTATTTCAGGCCCACTCTGGAAAAGCCGGGGATGCCGACGCTCATGCCGTTTTTGTAGATGCCGGGATTGACCTCCAGCTTGACGGAGACGACCTCCCCGCCAATGGCGTGGTACGCGTCGGCGGCGGCCAGGGCCGCGCACACCGGCTCCGTGCAGCCCAGCGCCGGAACGACCTCCTGGCGCAGCAGTGTCAGCAGTTCTTCTTTCGTGATCATAAAAAGCTCCTTCCCCGCGGATGTGATCGGCGGTTTGTTCTCAGCAGAGATAGAAGCAATTTTTATGCCAGATCACACGCTGCCAAAAAGCCGCATTTTCCGACAACGCCCTTGAAAAAAGTGGATAAGTATGTCAAAATGGTTAAAGTTAATTGGTCAAACGGAGGGCAGCCTATGGAAAAGAAAAAAATCTCCATCATCGCCCTGGACCCCCGGGCCGCGCGGTCCTATGGGCGGGACGTGGAGAGTCTGTTCGGCGAGGTGGCGGATGTCTCGGTGTTTTCCGTCATGGACGGCTCGGCCATGGGCGTTCTGGAGCGGGCGGACCTGTTCGCGGCCTCCACAGACGCTTTCGGCTCGGCGGAGGAGCTGGCCCGCCACGTCCCCATGGGCTGCCAGACCATGGCCATCGAGACGTCCTTCCGGTGGCGCGAGCTGCGGAAGCTGAAGGAGCTTCCGGCGGGCAGCAGGGTGCTGTTCGTCAACATGACCCAGACCATGGCCCGGGAGGCCATCGCCCAGCTGGAGCAGCTTGGCATCAACCACGTCCGGTGGATTCCCTACTTCCCCGGTGGGAAGCTGGAGGAGGATGTCCACATCGCGGTGACGCCGGACGAGATGCGCTATGTCCCCGACCATATCGAGACCAGGATCGACCTGGGCCAGCGGGTCTGCACCTCCGGCATGATGATCGAGATCGCCCTGCGGCTGGGGCTGGAGCACCTGCTGGAGACGCCGAAATTTCAGGAGTACTTCCGCTCCATCGCCACCAATAATTACAGCTTTGACCAGATGTTCGCCCGCTCCATCCGGTTGGAGAGCCAGTTCCACATTTTAATGGAGAGCCTGGAGGACGGCGTCATCGGCGTCAATGAGAAGGGGGAGATCTTCGCCTGTAACCGCCACGCGGAGGAGATCACCCGGGCCGACGCCTCCCTGATCCAGGGAAAGCGGGGCGGCGAGGTCTTTCCCTACATCCCGTTCTCCGAATGTCTCCGGGAGAAGCGCGCGCTTCCCGCCAAGGTCACCCGGATCAACGGCGTCAACATCAGTATGGATGTGGTCCCGGTCGTCCGCCAGAAGGAGTGCATCGGCGCCTTCGCCATTTTGCAGAAGTTCAACGACGTGGAGGTCCGCCAGAGTGAGCTGCGGAATCAGCTGTTCCACAAGGGGTACTACGCAAAGTACGGCTTTGAGGACGTGATCGGCCAGTCCCCCGCCATCCTGCGGACCAAGGAGGTCCTGCGGCGGATGGCCGTCAGCGAGAGCCCCATCCTGCTGATCGGCGAGACCGGCACCGGCAAGGAGCTCTTCGCCCACGCGGTCCACCGGGCGTCCAACCGGCGGGACGGCCCCTTTGTGGCCATCAACGTGGCCGCCTTCCCGGAAAACCTGCTGGAGAGCGAGCTGTTCGGCTATGAGGAGGGCGCCTTCACCGGCGCCAAAAAGGGCGGACGGCCCGGCCTGTTCGAATTCTCCCACCAGGGCACGCTGTTCCTGGACGAGGTGGAGGGCATGAGCCTGCCCCTGCAGGTCAAGCTGCTGCGGGTCCTGCAGGAAAAGGAGGTCATGCGGGTGGGCGGCAACCGCATCATCCACATCGACGTCCGCATCGTGGCGGCCACCAACGAGTCCCTGGAGGAAAAGGTGGCCGACGGCAGCTTCCGGCAGGACCTGTACTACCGCCTCAACACGCTGCCCATCGTCATTCCGCCTCTGGCGGAGCGGGACGACGATCTGTTTTTGCTGATGGACCACTTCCGGCAGGAGCTGCGCGGCGACTTCCACCTGACGCCGCCGGTCCGGGATTTCCTGCGGCACTACCGCTGGCCCGGCAACATCCGGGAGCTGCGGAACGTGGTGGAGTACTTCATCTATACCGGCCACCGGGAGATCACCGTGGACGACCTGCCGCCCACGGTGCTCCGCGGCCGCTGGAAGCCGCCCGCTCCCGCGCCGTCAGCCCCCCGCGCGGAGGCAGTCTCCCCGGCCCAGGAGACGGACGCGTTTTGGTTCGTGCTGGAACAGCTCTACCAGGCGTCCCAGGAGCACCGGTCCATCGGGCGGGAAAAGCTGCTGCTGCAGGCAAGAGCGCGCTATCTGCCCCTGTCCCAGCAGGAGGTCCGGTCCATTCTGAACGATATGGCGGAGCGGGGCCTCGCCAGGGTCAGCAAGGGCCGCGGCGGCAGCCAGCTGACGCAGGCGGGCAGAGCTCTGTTCGAAAACGGTCAAAGATAGCAAAATTTATAACCAGAAAAACCAATAAAATTCGTCAAACCGCCCGGCTTCTGTGGGAGAACTTCCCCAGAGGTCGGGCGGTTTGACCCGTGGCACCGGAAAGCCCCCGTCAAAGCGCCAAAAAACTTTCGGGCGATTTTGTATGTTTCTCTGATTGCTTATTTTTTTCGAAAGCAACCGGCAAAGCCTTTTATTTTGGCACAATTTTTGCTTCATTGGTTTGCCATCAAGCAACCCGCAAAACGACGGCAGGAAGAAAGGAGTCCCTATGAAATACGATTTTGACCAGATCGTCGACCGCACGCACAACCTCTCCGCCAAGTACGACGAACGGAAGAAGAAGTTCGGCACCGACGACGTGATCCCCCTGTGGATCGCAGACATGGACTTTAAGACGGCCCAGCCCATCATCGACGCCCTGAAGGCCCGGGCGGAGGAGGGTATCTGGGGCTACACCGCCCGGCCCGACAGCTATTTTGAGGCCATCCGGGGCTGGCAGAAGCGCCGCAACGGCTGGGACGTGGACGTCTCCCGCATGAGCTTCTGCCTGGGCGTGGTCCAGACCCTCAGCGTGATGATCCGGCTGTACACGCCCCAGGGCGGCAACGTCCTGATCCAGACCCCCGTGTACAGCGAGTTCTACGACATGGCCGAGCTGGCCGGCCGGCACGTCATCGAAAACCAGATGGTGGAGCGGGACGGCAAGTGGACCGTGGACTGGGACGACTTCGAGGAGAAGCTCCGCAGCGCGGACATCTTCCTGCTGTGCAGCCCCCACAATCCCGTGGGCATCGTCTGGACGGAGGCGGAGCTGCGCAGGATGATGGAGCTGTGCCTGAAGCACCACGTCCTGGTGGTCAGCGACGAGATCCACTCCGACCTGGTATTCCACGGCAAAAAGCACATCCCCACCGCCTCCCTGTCCCCTGAGATCGCGGCCAACGTGGTCACCGGCATCTCCGGCACCAAGACCTTCAACCTGGCGGGCCTCCAGGCCAGCGCCGTGGTGTTCCCCAACGCCCACATGAAGACCATGTTCGACCGGTTCTGGATGAATATGGATATCCACCGCAACAACGCTTTCTCCGTCACCGCCATGGAGGCGGCCTTCAACGAGGGCGAGGAGTGGCTGGAGCAGCTGCTGCCCTACATCAGCGCCAACTTCGACTTCGTGGTGGACTACTGTGAAAAGCACATCCCGAAGATCAAAACCTACGCCCCCGACGCCACCTACCTGATGTGGCTGGACTGCCGCGCCCTGGGCCTGTCCAACCAGGAGCTCCATGACTTCATGATCCAAAAGGCCGGGTTGGGCCTGAACGACGGCTGCTCCTTCGGCCGCAGCCTGGACGGCTACATGCGGCTGAACGCCGCCTGCCCCCGCGGCGTGCTGGAGCAGGCCATGAAGCAGCTGGAGGCCGCCGTCAATACCCTGTGATCCAAATCCCCGCAAATAAAAATACAAAAGAGAAACGGAGATTTTATCATGTGTGCTCAGAAAACCAACGCCCCCTGCGGTCAGCGGAACAAGTCCCTGTGGGAACAGTATAAGCTGCCCATCCTGCTCCTCGGCGGTATCGCCATCGGCGCCGTCATCGGCGTCGCCGCCCCCTCCTTCGGCACCAAGCTCAAGCCCCTGGGCGACATCTTCCTGAACCTGATGTTCACCATCGTCGTCCCCCTGGTCTTCGCCTCCATCGCCTCCGCCGTGGGCGCCATGGTCAACATGAAGCGCCTGGGCAAGATCCTGGCCAGCACCATCGGCACCTTCCTGGTCACCGGCGCCATTGCCGGCGTGTGCGTCCTCATCTGGGTCAACCTGTTCAGCCCCTCCGCCGGCGCCAACATCGAGATGGGCACCGCCGAGATGGGCGAGATGCAGAGCGCCGCCGACATGCTGGTGGGCGCCCTGACCGTGGGCGATTTCAACCAGCTGCTGACCAAGTCCAACATGCTGCCCCTGATCATCTTCTCCATCATCTTCGGCTTCTGCGTGTCCGCCTGCGGCGGCGAGGAGAGCCCCATGGGCAAGTGGCTGACCAACCTGAACGAGGTCATCATGAAGTTCGTCGGCGTTATCATGAAGTTCGCCCCCATCGGCCTGGGCGCCTACTTCGCCAACCTGATCGCCGTCTACGGTCCCGAGCTCATCGGCGATTACGGCCGGTCCATGGTGGTCTACTATCCCCTGTGCCTGCTGTACGTGGTCGTCTTCTTCCCCCTGTACGCCCTGTTCGCCGGCGGCAGGCTGGGCCTGAAGCGGATGCTGAAATACATCCTCGCCCCCGCCGTCACCGCCTTCGCCACCCAGAGCTCCGCCGCCACCCTGCCCTGCAGCAAGGAGGCCTGCAACAATATCGGCGTGCCCGAGGACGTCAGCGACCTGGTCCTGCCCATGGGCTGCACCATGCACATGGACGGCTCCGTCCTCAGCTCCATCGTGAAGATCGCTTTCCTGTACGGCGTGTTCGGCATGTCCTTCACCGGCGCCGGCACCTATGCCATGGCCATCGCCGTGGCCGTCCTCAGCGCCTTTGTGCTGTCCGGCGCCCCCGGCGGCGGCCTGGTGGGCGAGATGCTGATCGTCAGCATGTTCGGCTTCCCCGCCGAGGCCTTCCCCCTGATCGCCACCCTGGGCTTCCTGTTCGACCCCGCCGCCACCTGCCTGAACGCCTCCGGCGACACCATCGCCTCCATGATGGTGGCCCGTCTGGTGGAGGGCAAGGACTGGCTGGAGAAGCGCGCCGCCTCCGGCGAACTGAAATAAGTCATCCCACATCTTTTTTGAAAAGGAGTTTTTAACCATGACCGTACTGGAAACCCAAAACGCCCCCGGCGCCATCGGCCCCTATTCCCAGGGCTATGAGGCAAACGGCTTTGTCGTCACCTCCGGCCAGATTCCCGTGGACCCTGTCAGCGGCGCCGTTCCCGCGGGCATCTCCGCCCAGGCCGAGCAGAGCTGCAAAAACGTAGGCGCCATCCTGGAGGCCGCCGGCACGGGCTATGACCGCGTCGTCAAGACCACCTGCTTCCTGGCCGACATGGGCGACTTCGCCGCCTTCAACGAGGTCTACGCCAGATACTTCACCTCCAAGCCCGCCCGCAGCTGCGTGGCCGTCAAGGACCTGCCCAAGGGCGTCCTCTGCGAGATCGAAGCCATTGCCGTGAAGTAATCCACCATTCAAAAAGGAGTATTCGCCATGAAAGTCACTGTCATCGGAAGCCACCTGTGCCCCGACACCCTGTACGCGCTGAACCGTCTCAGCGAGGCCAGGGCGGAGATCGAATTCAAGAACCTCTCCGCCAGCCTGCCCGACCTGAAGGCCTATCTGGCCCAGCGGGACAACAACCCCCTGTACGCCGCCATCCGCGACAACGGCGGCATCGGCATCCCCTGCTTTGTCCTGGAGGACGGCAGCACCACGCTGGATCTGAACGAGGTTTTGAAATAAGCTCCTTCCCCACCGCCGGACCTGCCCGGCGCAAAAACGGCCGCCGTATGGAATCTCCGACCCCAAACGGCGGCCGTTTCTCGCCGTTTACGGGCGAAAAGGAGTTGCCCCGCACGGAAACCCGTGCGGGGCTATGAGGGGAAAAAAGGAGATAAGTATCAACTTGAGAGAGCTTCCTCGGCAGACGGCCGCAGCCGTCCGGCAAAAAGGATCAAGGAGAGCGGGCGGAGTGGCTCCGCGAGGATCATACGGAGCCATCCGCCCTTGCAGGTGGATCAGACGAACACCTGACAGCGGGATTTTTCCTGCCGCCAAACCGATGTGAAGAGGTGCTGGCTCCATGGCCCGGAAGCTGCCTTTCTTCCGGGACAACGCGCATCGGTTTTTCCGGCCATGGATGCGCAGGTTCTCTGCCTGTAGAGCCCACGCATCCGTGGCCGGGCCGGTTCAGCCCCGCCCGCGGTTAGTTTTTGCTAACCAAAATCTGAAAAGAAAGCGGGTCACGCAGTTGCCCGCTTTGCGGTTAGCTTCCTCTAACCACGGATTTATAATACCATAACTGTCTCGGCCTGTCAACACTTTTTTGCAAATTCCAGCCGCCTGTTTCACACCGGCGCACGCTGGGGCGCGGAAGCCCGGTACACGATCTCCGGCTGGATGATCAGATTGCGGGGCTCGTTCAGGCGACCGGACGCGTAATCAATGGCCAGAATAAGGCAGCGCTCCATGATCTCCCGGGTACGCAGATCCACCACCGTCATGGGCGGGCAGCTGCGGGCGAAGAGCCGCTGCGGCCCGGTGCTGACGGCCAGCACCTGCACCTCCCCGCCGACGCGGACGCCCGCCTCGTACAGCGCGTTGAGGATGCCGAAGCCCACCATGTCATACGCGCAGAGGATCACCCGGGTCAGGCCGCCTGTGCGGACGAGGTCGCAGCCCAGCTCGTAGCCGTCGTCCACGCGGTTGGCGCAGTAGCGCGTATGGCCGCCGGCCGGGTCCCAGCCGTGGGCGCGCAGGAGCTCCGCCATGTGCTCGCTGCGGGAGGTCAGGCCATAGTAATCCACGGTGTTCATCACGATGGTGACGTCCGTGCCGCCGCAGAGCAGAGCGTGCTCCGCGGCCAGACGCGCGGCCTCGTTGTGGTCCACCGAAACGGAGGAATAGCCGGCCAGATTGCGGTTGAACAGGACGGAGGGCACCATGGGCGGATGGCTGCCCAGCCACGCCAGGTCCTCCTTCTGACCCGCCACGAAGAGCATGGCGTCGCAGGCGGGGGCCTGCTCCTGCAGCAGGGCCCCCAGATAGCCCTGGTCGTAGGGCCGGATGGAGATGTTGACCGGCACAGGCGACGTGGAGAGGGCGTTGTTCAGCCCCTGGGTCAGGGGCGGCATGCACATCTCAAAGTCCCGCCGGGGCCAGTACACCGCCACCACCGGCGTCGCGCTCCGCCCCTGGGCGGGAGACGCGGACGCCCTGCGGCGCTTGCGGGGAACGTAGCCCAGCTCCGCCGCCGCGGCCTTCACAAGGGCCTGGGTCTCCGGCGAGATGCGGCGCCTGTCCCCCTGTCCGCTGAGCACGTAGGACACGGTGGAGACGGAAACGCCGCAGGATTTGGCAATATCATATACTGTGACCATGTCGACCTCCGGTGACGGATGCTTTGTTGAGCACCTTTTTATTCAGCATACCCCGGATTGCCGGTAAAATCAAGAAAAACCACAAAACCTTGGCTTGACAACGCAAATTGATCGTGTCATTATAAAGGCAGGAAAGCTCAATAAAGCAATTTGTTGAGCAATATTGAGCATTTGAGGGGAAGGACTGCTATGGTAAAGATGAAAAAGAAGACCATGGACGGCAACGAGGCCGCCGCCTACGCGAGCTACGCATTTACCGAAGTTGCAACAATCTACCCCATCACGCCCTCCAGCCCCATGGCGGAGCATGTGGACACCTGGGCCGCCAACGGCATGAAGAACCTCTTTGGACAGCCGGTCCGCCTGATGGAGATGCAGAGCGAGGCCGGCGCCTGCGGCGCCATGCACGGCTCTCTGGAGGCCGGCGCCCTGACCACCAGCTACACCGCCTCCCAGGGCCTGATGCTGATGGTCCCGCCCCTGTACCGCATCTCCGGCCAGCTGTTGCCGGGCGTCATTCACGTGGCGGCCCGGACGGTGGGCACCAGCGCCTTCTCCATCTTCGGCGACCACTCCGACGTCATGGCCTGCCGTCAGACGGGCTTCGCCCAGCTGGCTTCCTCCTGCGTCCAGGAGTGCATGGACCTGGCGGCGGTGGCCCACCTCTCCGCCATCCGGGCCCGGGTGCCCTTCATGCACTTTTTCGACGGCTTCCGCACCAGCCATGAGATCCAGAAGATCGACGTGCTGGACTACGAGGACCTGCGGGGGATGCTGGACACGGAGGCTCTGGTCCGGTTCCGCGCCAACGCGCTGAACAGCGAGCATCCCCTCATGCGCTCCACGGTCATCAATCCGGACACCGCTTTTCAGCTGCGGGAGGCCGTGAACCCCTATTACGACGCCGTGCCCGGCATCGTGGAGGACTACATGGCCCAAATGAGCGCCCTGACGGGCCGGGACTACAGGCTGTTCAACTACTACGGCGACCCGGAGGCGGAGCACGTCGTCGTCGCCATGGGCAGCGTGTCCGGCTGCCTGCAGGAGGTCGTGAAATACCTGAACCAGCAGGGCCGCAGGGTGGGCTTCCTGCAGGTCCGGCTGTACCGGCCCTTCAGCGCGGAGCACTTCCTCAGGGCCCTGCCGGAGAGCTGCACCACCCTGACCGTTCTGGACCGAACCAAGGAGCCCGGCGCCAACGGCGAGCCGCTGTACGAGGATGTCTGCTCCGTGCTGCTCCACGGCGGGCGGCACCTGGCGGTGCTGGGCGGCCGGTACGGCCTGTCCAGCAAGGACACCACCCCGGCACAGATGATCGCCGTCTACGACAACATGGCGGGCGCGCAGAAGAACCACTTTACCGTGGGCATCACCGACGACGTGACCTTCCACTCCCTGCCCATCGGGGAGAACGTGGTCACCGCCGACGCCCGCACCATCAGCTGCAAATTCTGGGGACTGGGCAGCGACGGCACCGTGGGCGCCAACAAGAACTCCATCAAGATCATCGGCGACAACACGGAGCAGTACGTTCAGGCATACTTTGAATACGACACCAAGAAGTCCGGCGGCGTCACCAAGAGCCACCTGCGCTTCGGCCACACGCCGATCCTCTCCACCTACTACGTGACCATGGCGGACTTCATCGCCTGCCACAACCAGAGCTACATGGCGAAGTACGACATCGTCACCGAGCTGAAGGAGGGCGGCACCTTCCTCCTGAACTGCAGCTGGTCCGACGAGGAGCTGGAGGCCCATCTGCCCAATAAGGTCAAGCGCCTGCTGGCCCAGCGGAGGGCGAAATTCCACACCATCGACGCCACCCGCATCGCCGGCGAGATCGGTCTGGACAACCGCACCAACAGTGTGCTGCAGGCCGCGTTCTTCAAGCTCAGCGGCGTGCTCCCCACGGACCAGGCCGTGGACTACATGAAGGAGGCCATCAAAAAGACCTACGGCCGCAAGGGCGACAAGGTGGTCAACATGAACTGCGCCGCCGTGGACGCGGGCATCACCGGCATCCACGAGGTCGCCATCCCCGACCGCTGGGCGGGCCTGACGGACGAGGTGGAGACGGAGGACGCCAGCCTCCCCTACTACGTGCGCACCGTCATGCACGCGGTGAACGCCCAGAAGGGCGACTCCCTGCCGGTCAGCGTCTTCAAAGACGCCGCTGACGGCACCGTGCCCATGTCCACCTCCAAATATGAAAAGCGGGGCTTCGCCTCCAGGGTGGCCAGCTGGCTGCCGGAGAACTGCGTGGGCTGCAACCTGTGCTCCCTGGTCTGCCCCCACGCCGCCATCCGCCCCTTCCTGCTGAATGAGGAGGAGGTCCAGGGCGCCCCGGAGGGCTATGTGACCAAGGAGGCCAGGGGCAAGGGCTTTGCGGGCCTGCGCTACCGCATCCAGGTGGACCCCCTGGACTGCACCGGCTGCGGCAGCTGCGCCGCCGCCTGCATCGCCAAAGAGAAGGCCATCGTCATGCAGCCCCTGGAGAGCCAGCTGCCCCAGCAGCCCAACTGGGACTACAGCCTCTCCCTCAGCCCCAAGGAAAACCCCATGAACAAGTTCACTGTCAAGGGCAGCCAGTACGAACAGCCTCTGCTGGAGTTCTCCGGCGCCTGCGCCGGCTGCGGCGAGACGCCCTACATGAAGCTGCTGACCCAGCTCTTCGGCGAGCGGATGGTGGTGGCCAACGCCACCGGCTGCACCCAGGCCTGGGGCTTCAGCGTGCCCAGCTATCCCTACACCACCAGGCCCAACGGACGGGGCCCGGCCCTCTCCAACTCGCTGTTTGAGAACAATGCTGAGTACTCCCTGGGCATGGTGCTGAGCATCCGCCAGCAGCGGCTGCGCCTGGCCCAGGAGGTCCGGGAGCTGGCCGCCGAGACCGGGGACGCCCGGCTGAAGGCCGCCCTGACGGCCTGGCTGGAGGGCTTTGAGGACAAGGAGCGCACCATCGAGCTGAGCGACGCCGTCATCGACGCGCTGAAGGATTGCCCCGAGACCGGCGAGCTGATCGACAAGGTCCGGCTTGCCCAGGACCAGCTGGTGAAGAAAAGCATGTGGATGTACGGCGGCGACGGCTGGGCCTACGACATCGGCTACGGCGGCCTGGACCACGTGCTGGCCTCCGGCGAGGACGTGAACATCCTGGTGGTGGACACGGAGGTCTACTCCAACACCGGCGGCCAGTCCTCCAAGGCCACGCCTCTGGGCGCGGTGGCCCAGTTCGCGGCCTCCGGCAAGAAGACCGCCAAGAAGGACCTGGGCATGCTGGCAACGCAGTACCAGAACGTGTACGTGGCGTCCGTGGCCCTGGGGGCGGACCCCGCGCAGTACATCAAGGCCCTGCGGGAGGCGGAGGCCCACGACGGCCCATCCCTGATCGTGGCCTACGCGCCGTGCATCAACCACGGCATTGTCAAGGGCATGGCCTTTGCCCAGGAGGAGTCCAAACTGGCGGTGAAGAGCGGCTATTGGGTGCTCTATCGCTATGACCCGAAGCTGCGTCTGGAGGGCAAGAACCCCTTCATTCTGGACTTCAAGGACCCGAAGTACGACCTGCGGGAGTTCCTCATGGGCGAGGTCCGGTTCAACTCGCTGCAGCGGACCTTCCCGGAAAAGGCGGAGGCGCTTCTGACCGAGGCCCGGATGTACTGCCGCGAGCGCTGGGCCCGCTACACCCATCTTGCCAACCAGGACTACTCCCACCTCTTCGACGTGCTGGATGACTACCCCATTCAGTCCGCGCAGGCGGAAGAGACGACCTGAACCGCAAAAGCCTGTTTTCGAATTGACGCAAATGATATTGAACATTTATTCAATCCGGAGAATCTGAAAGTCTCTCTTTTCTCCATGGAGCCAAAAGGCCAGAGCCGTTGCAACGCAATGGCTCTGGCCTTTTGATCCGCGGGTTCAGCAGGCACACGCCCGCCAGTGACCCGCGCCATAGCAGAACACGGGCGACGATCTCCGCCAGATACGCCAGATTTTTGCCCAGCCACGCCACCATGGCGGGGCGGCGGCGATGACGGCGGACTGTATGGACGCCGACAGCCTGCTGCGGGGCCGAGACTATGAGATCGACTGCTTTGAGCAGCCCCAGTCCCTGCCGGCGGCGCCGGAGAAGGCCGGGAGCCGGTACCAGCTTCTGCTTTTGGATATCGAGCCGGGCGTGCTGTCCGCCTTGGCGTCCGCGCTGCCCGGACGGTGCTTCCGCCGGTGCCACCACAGCTTCTTCCTCAACCTGTCCCATGTGACCGGGCTGGCGCGATACAGGGCCCGGGCGGACAACGGGCAGGTCATTCCCGTCAGCAAGCGCTTCTACCAGGACACCCTGCAACCGTATTTTGCCTTTCTGAAAAACTGACCGCCGTTTTTCCCTGAAAAGCGGCGGTCAGTTTGCGCACGCGCCACATGGGATCGCCGTTTCACCCCATCTCCGTGTCCGGCATCAGCAACGCGGTGCGGGCCAGGAACACGCCGTCTCTGGCCTCCGCCTGCAGGTCGCTCTCATAGCGGCGGGCCATGGCTTTGCGGAGGCGCTTTATGACCGCTCCGTCTGCGGGCCGAGGCGTCCCGCCTTGTATTGACGGCCCATGTGGTCCGCCGCGATGAGCGCGTCTTCAACCATATCCGGCGTTACCGCGAAGGGGAGGTGATGAATGGTGGAGTTGGGAATGCAGGCTTTCAACGCGGCCTTGCGGATCATCTCCCGGTCCGCCTTTTCGTAGCCCAGATCCGCGAACGAGATGGGCAGGCCGACCGAGAGGCAGAAATCCGCGACCTCCCGGATCTCATCGGTGGGCGCGTTTTCCATGACCAGTTGCACCAGCGTGCAGAACGCCACGTTCTCGCCGTGATAGGCGCCGTGCAGCTCGGGGATGACGGTGAAGCCCTTTTGGATGCCATGGGCGGCCGCCAGACCGCCGCTCTCGAAGCCGACGCTGGAGAGATAGGTGTTGACCTCGATGATATTTTCAAGCGCCTCCGTCACGACGCCCGCCTCCACCGCCTTCTTTGCCTTGAGGCCGTCCTCCTTCAGATACTTCCAGCACAGGGCGGCCAATTCGGAAGCCGCCCGGGTGGGCTTCGCGGCGATCTGGTTGTCGCTGCCGCTCCGGCGGCATGCGCGCGCTTCAAAATACGTCGCCATGGCGTCTCCCATGCCGGCGACCAGCAACCGGGCGGGCGCCTTACTGATAACCTCCGTATCCACCAGCACGATGTTGGGACATGCGTGCAGGAAGAAATAGCAGTCGAATACCCCGTCGTCGTCATACATGATGCTGAGAGAGGAGCAGGGCGCGTCCGTGGAGCAGACGGTGGGGATGATCACATCCGGGATGCCGGCCAGATGGGAGATAGCCTTTGCCGTATCCAAAACCTTGCCGCCGCCGATGCCCACAATGGCGGTCACGCCGGCCTCCCGGCATGTTTGCGCCAGCGCCTCGCACTTGGCCCGGGTGGCTTCGCCGGAGAACACCTCATAATCCACCGCAAAATCCGTATCCCCAAAGCAGGCGTTCAGGGTGGACATATTGCGTCTGGCGCCGCCCTCGGTCTGCAGGATCATCAGATGCTTTCCGACGCCGTCCAGATACCGGTCCAGCTCACGCATGACGCCTTTGCCCTGCACGTATTTTGCGGGGCTTTTCAATACTTTGCTCATATCGCACACTCCTCAACATTCTGTCTCATCAGAGGCGGAACCGTCCCCGGGCGTATCGCTTCCCCCTGCGCGGATTCAGGTTGAACAGGACCACGATCATAACAGGGATTGCCAATATCATTATTATCGTTTATCACAAATCTAACAATCTTTTCTTTTGAAGTTTCCGATCACGAGTCCTGCAATCAGCATCCGTTTCTCAACCATCTACTGAATGTACACGCCTGCCTTTCCCTGTATCTGCCTCCCCTGCGCTGCCGCACCGCAGATATTCCCAGTCCGCTTACGCTCTATTTGAGCAAATTCAACTCCCAATTGGGCAAACAGATCATCGGTTTTGAACCGGACGGCATGGAACTGCTGCAGGCATATTCCCGGCCTCACAATGTTAACCAGTTCAACCGGGTGATCCAGGAGTTGGTGGTCACCAGTCACGGCCTTTACATCTCCAAAGGAGCTGTGGAGGCGTGCCTGAAAAAGGAGAGCGCGCTCTACCCTGGGTATCGGTCGGGAGATACATTGCAGCTCGACCTCAATCAAAAACTGGCGGACATCGACGTGGATATCGTCCGCCTGGTCCTCCAGCAGGAAAACGGAAGCCAGAAGAAGACCTCCGAGCGGCTCGGCATCAGCCGAGGCACGATCTGGCGAATGCTCCGCGCATGAGGATTTCCCGCCAAGTCCGGCGGTTTCGCCGACTTTATAAAAACAAAAAGGAGTTCCTGAATCATGAAAAAAATCGTTGTTATCCACACCAGCCTGGTATCCCACACGGAGTTGAACCAGCTCTTCGCCGATATCATTCCCGAGGCCAAGATCTTCAACATCATTGACGGCAGTCTGTTGGCCGAGGTGTCTCAAAACGGCCATATCACGCCCGGGGATCGTAAATCGGATGTGTAAGTATTTCGACAACGCGCAGCGGCTTGGCGCTGATCTGGTCTTCACCCAATGCTCCTCTGTCGGCGATGCCGCGCTGATTGCCGCCAGGACAGTGTCTGTGCCGCTGCTGCGGATCGACGAGGCCATGGTCGAGAAAGCCGTGTCTCTTGGAAAGCGGATCGGTGTGGTGGCTACCGTGGGCTCCACCGTGACCCCGAGCTGCGGCCTGATCCGGGAAAAAGCCGAGGCCGCCGGCAAGGAAGTGGAGATCATCCCCTACCTGGTGGACGGCGCGCTGAATGTTCTGATGCGCGAAGGGAATGAAAAACACAACGATCTTGTGATGGACACCGTGAAAAAGTGCGCGGCGGAATGTGACGTCGTCGTACTGGCTCAGGGCAGCATGACGGTCCTGCTGCCCCGTCTGGAAGGCATGGAGAAACCTGTCTTCACCAGCCCGGAACTCGGTGTCAGAAAGGCCAGAGAGGTTCTGTTCGGAGCCTGAGTCAGTCCGCCAACAGGCGCCGCCGCGCCCTATGCGCAACCGCGGAAGAAGTCCCCCGTGTCCGCGCACAGCCATTCTCTGTTTTATAGGCGTCTGGCACAGTTTTGAACAAAAAGGGCCTGGTAAGCATTTGTTCCATGTTTTCCAGGCCCTTTTTATGCTAAATTTAATGGCCAGGCATTGCGCGGAGCAAGCGGCAGAGATCCGCCAGCGTCCGCTGGTAATTCACCGCGCTTTTTGAGGCGCTCTCCGCAAAGGATTTGGCCTCCCGATTGATGCTGAACATCGCGGTCACACCCAGGTCATAGGCCTCCGCGGCGCTTTCGTCGATGCCTCCCACGATCGCGACCAGCGGAACGCCGGTGGCGCGGACCCGGCGGGCAATGCCGGAAATGACCTTCCCGTGGACGCTTTGGCTGTCGATGCGGCCCTCGCCTGTAATGATCAGATCGGCATCCCTCGCCCGCCGATCGAAATCCACGGTATCCAGCACCGCCTCAATACCGGATCTTAATTCCGCGCCCAGAAACGCCATGCAGCCCGCTCCCAGGCCGCCAGCGGCGCCCGCGCCGGGGATATCCGCGAAAGACCTGCCCAATTCCCGGCAAAACACGCGATCCAGCGCCCGGAGCTGACAGTCGAGCTGCCGCACCATCGCCTCGTCCGCGCCCTTTTGCGGAGCAAAGACATAAGCCGCGCCGGTGGGACCGTACAGGGGATTTTCCACATCGCACATAACGGTGACGCGAACGCCTGCCAGCAGTTTTTTCGTTTCAGCGTTGTCAAAGTGGTGGATATTGCCCAAAGTCCCGCCCACCGGGACAAATTGCGCTCCGCTTTCGTCGTAGAACCGGGTCCCCAGCGACGCGGCGCAGCCGCAGCCGCCGTCATTGGTGGCGCTGCCGCCGATCCCCAGCAGGATCTCCCGGCAACCGTTTTCCACCGCGTGACGGATCATCTGCCCGACGCCGTAAGTCGTCGTCATCGAGGGGTCTCCGCGCCCTTCGACCATGGGCAGGCCAGCGGCCGCGGCCATCTCGATCACCGCCAGGGCGCCCTTCCGAGCATAGACCGCCTGGACCGATTCGCCATATGGCCCCCGCGCCGGAACCGTCACGGCTTCCGCCCCGATGGCCTCCAGAAAGCAGTCCACCGTACCCTCCCCGCCGTCGGCGACCGGGATGCCGACGGTCTGGCACTCCGGAAAAAAGGCGGAGACCGTCTCTCTGGCGATCCTGCAGATCTGCAGGCTGGACAACGTCCCCTTAAAAGAATCCGAGATGATGATACACTTCTTCATAACAGACGGTCAGGGATTCACCACATTGATGGGCGCGCCGGCGATATATGCCTTCGCATTGGCCACGGCGCAATCCATGATGCGCTGGCGGCTCTCTTTCGGCGCCCAGGAAATATGCGGGGTAATGATGCAGTTTTTGGCCTTCAGCAGGGGGTTGTCGCCCTTGATGGGCTCTGTGGAAACCACATCCAGTCCGGCGGCCGCCACTTTGCCGCTGTTCAGCGCATCGGCCAGGTCCTGTTCCACCACAATGGGGCCGCGGCTGTTGTTGATGATAATGACGCCGTCCTTCATTTTGGCGATGGTATCCCTGTTGATAAGGCCGCGGCTGGTGGGCAGCAAAGGCATGTGCACGGCAATCACGTCGGATTCCGCCAGCAGGGTGTCAAAGTCCACGTATTCCGCCACCTGCCGGCCCGCGTCCGTGGGATAGGGATCGTAGGCGAGCACACGCATCCCCAATGCGCCGGCGATCTTGGCGGTGTGCTGGCCGATTTTGCCGCAGCCAATCAGGCCCATCGTCTTGCCGTCCAGCTCGATCAGCGGATAATCCCAGTAGCACCAATCCACACAGTTTTCCCACTTCCCGGCATGAACGGTTTCGCTGTGGTGCCCGATATGGTGGCAGATTTCCAGCAACAGGGCAATGGCGAACTGGCTGACGGAGCAGGTCCCATATACGGGGACATTCGTAACCGAAATGCCCTTCTCTCTGGCATAGGCGACATCCACCACATCGTAGCCCGTGGCCAGCAGGCTGATGAACTTCATGCCGGGGCAGGCGTCAATGACGTTTTTCCTGATCGGCGTCTTGTTGGTAAATACGATCTCCGCATCTCCGATACGCGCAATAGCCTCCGCTTCATCTGTCAGGCTGGTCCGGTCATATACCGTCAAATCCCCCAGCTTTTCCAGCTCCTCCCAGCTCAGATCGCCGGGATTTTCTGTATAGCCATCCAAAATCACGATTTTCATCATGCATCCTCCTTTATACCATTTATTTTTGTCTGTATGCCTGTCTGTAATGCCAGTATATCAAGTTTGGGATAATAATTTTTACGAAAATTTGATCTTATATTTGTAAATTATACATAATAGGCGTCAGTGGAAAACGCCCCTGCCCAGTCTGAACAATGACGATCATCCGTTCAGATCAGGCAGGGGCGTTCCACCCGCTACAGGCAGTACTTCCGGATATCCCGTCCCCGTCTCCCTGGTCACTTCCCGGCTTTCCAGCCACAGGGCAAAGGCCCGCACATCCCGCAGGTATTTTTCAACGGTCCCGGGGGCCCGCTTCTCCGTCCGCGGGCTCTGTTCAAATGCCGCGATCCGCTTCGCCGTCAATTTTCGCTCTGTCATATCGAAAAACTCCTTTGTAAAACAGTGTCGCCATTGTATCGCAAATAGAGGCATCTATACGAACGCGGAATCCCGGCCCCCGGGAGGGCCGGAGCGCGCAAAAGCACCGCCGCATAACAAGAGGCCGGATATTCCTGTGGGTATCCGGCCTCTTGCCGTATAGAAGCGCTATCCCTCTGTCTGCCAGTAAAAGGCGCTGTAGGGGGGCAGCTCGCTGCCGCCGCCGAAGTCGTGGGGCCGGCCGGTGATCAGGTCCACCGCCCGGCCGCATCCGGCATCGAAGTGGGCGGTATAGGGCTGGCTGTCTGCGTTGATGGCCACCAGCACCCGCTGTCCCCCGGCCGCGCGCTCGAAAATGGCCTGCCGGTTCGTCAACAGCACGTTGCGGTAGCCGCCGTGGCGCAGGGCGGAGCTGCGCCGGCGGGCGGCGGCCAGACTGGCGATATAGTCCGTCAGCTCCGTCCACGCGGGAGCCTCCACCTCCGGGCGCAGGGGCGCGTCGGTGCCGCCGCCCTTGACGCCCTCCATGCCCCACTCGCTGCCGTAATAGACGGCGGGCACCCCGGGCATACCGAACAGCAGCGCATAGGCCAGGGGCAGGTGGGCCGGCTGGGTCAGCCGGGAGGCGATGCGGGTGACATCGTGGTTGTCCAGGAAGGACAGCAGATAGGCGCCCTTGTACAGCGTCCACGGCTCCGGGCCGAACTGCCGGACCAGGGAGTGGCAGATCTCGAACAGATTCATGGAGTTGAAGCTGGACCACAGGCCCTTATAGCACTCGTAGTTGGTGACGGAGTGGCACAGCTCCGGCCCCATCCAGCGGTTGTAATCGCCGTGAAGTGTTTCGCCCAACAGCACAAAATCCGGTTTCAGGGACTGTGTAAAGACCCGGAGCTGCCGCAGGTAGTCCGCCGGCAGGCAGTAGGCCACGTCCAGCCGCAGGCCGTCGATGCCAAACCGCTCCACCCAGGACCGGATGGCCTGGAACTGGTGCTCCACCACGGCGGGGTTCTGAAGATTCAGCTTCACCAGCTCGTTGTGCCCCTCCCAGCCCTCGTACCAAAAGCCGTCGTTGTACGGGGTGTTTCCGTCGAAGCTGATGTGGAACCAGTCCCTGTAGGGGCTGTCCCACCTTTTCTCCAGCACATCCCGGAAGGCCCAGAAGCCCCGGCCCACATGGTTGAACACGCCGTCCAGCAAAACCCGCAGGCCCGCGCCGTGGAAAACCCGGCAGACCCGGGCCAGGTCTTCATTGGTGCCCAGGCGGGGGTCCACGGTGAAATAGTCCCGGGTGTCGTAGCCGTGGCGGTCGCTGTCGAACACCGGATTTAAGAGCACGGTGTCCGCGCCCAGACGCCTGATATGCTCCGCCCAATCCGCAAGGCGGAGGATACGGTGGGCCGTGACGCCGTCGTTTTCATCCGGCGCGCCGCACAGGCCCAGAGGATAGATTTGATAAAGAATCGCTTCATGGAACCACATGATTTTTCCCTCCGATAAAAAGAACGCTCTTATCTTAGCCCATTTTTCACCATCGGGCAAGAGGAAACGGCCCCGTTTTTCAAGCGGCGGACCACAAGATTATCAAGATTATTCTGCCAAGTGCCTTGAAATAAAAAAGGGGCGGTACTATAATACAAGCAAGAGGTTAGTTCTATCTAACCTTCGTGATCGGCAAGCTGGCGGTTCACTGCCGCCGCGCTGTTCCAAAATGGAGGTCGCCGCCGCCTGACCGAACCGCGGGCAAACGCCCCCGGCTTCCCCGTGCCCGACCGGAACCCGCCGCGCGCGGCCATGCCGGACCGGGAGACGATGCGCCAAATCTGTGGAATGGGAGAGCAAAGCCATGCTGGAACGAAATGAGAAGATATATCAAAAGCCGGCTGGCGACAAGACGCGTTGCCCTCCGGGACTTCCTGATGGTGGAGCTGGCCTATCCGCCGGAGGAATACGGCGAGGAGGCGCCGGACTGGATGGAGCGAATGCATATGCCGGCCGGACCATTTGGCGGGTGTTCGACTCCCGCAATAACGACTCCACGCCGAAGATCGTGCCGGTTCCAACCGCTGCGATCCAATACTGGTATGGAAGCCTGGAGAAAAAAGCCGGGGCGTGGGATATCAACTACGCAAAAAAGACTTTCCCGGAGACGAGGTTTGTGGAGATCGGCGGCCTCGATCATGCCGAATACGCGCCACTCCACCCGGCTGCATTTGCCTAATGGCTGACCGCTTTTTTTGGAGGAGGGAGAACCGTCATGAAATACAACGGATTCTATTTTGTACTGTTCCGCGGCACGATGAAAAAGGTGCTGTCGGAGCACTATGGCAAGGCGTTTGCCCGCGCTACCATGAAAAGGGCCCGTCCGGTCTATCAAGAGCTGGTGACGGAGGCCGACGACATCGGGGACGGCAATCCCATGGCGTACAACGAGTTGTTCGCCCTGGCCTTTGTGG
>OIYT01001004.1_pt1 | contig 22168 bp, 16 predicted proteins | sample 1588201 | NCBI WGS metagenome assembly OIYT01 (sample SAMN03283260) | human gut metagenome | biome: human-associated habitat; material: feces | host: Homo sapiens | place: USA | collected 2013
CGGTCTTAGTGATACGGATGATACCTTTCTGCGGCATGTTGGAACGGGTGACTTCGATAAATGTGATGCCGCCGTCCTCGGTCGCCGAGTCTGCGGTCACGTCAAAATAGACTGGATCGGAGTTCAATACATAGCCATACGGGGCTTTGACTTCCACGATGGAGTAGCCCTTCCCGAACGGAAGCACCTCCGGAGTGATCAGATAGCCCTCCTCGTTGGTGTAGAAGGTGTCGATCACCGTCAGTTCCGGATAGGTGTACTGCATGGTAACTCTGGTACCGTCCGGGTTATAAATCTGGAACGCTGCGCCTGCATACGGGATACTCAGACCAGATTCTGCATCCGTCTTTTGAATCTTGAGATATCCGGTAAAGGGTGCGTTGTTAAGCAGATACTGATAGCAGCACCCGTCTTTATCAATGAAGACATCGAAGGGCGCTGCCAAATCAAAGCCCTCCGTGCCTTTCGTCTGTCTGACTGTATAGACGCCGTAAGGAAGCTGCTTCGTCCCGGCATATCCATGCTCATCGGTAATCAGGTAGTCCCGTTCCGTGTCCCGGGCATTCTCATAGGAACCGGCGGTCTTCAGGCATACCTCAAATTCCGCTCCGGCCTCAACCGTCTCCAGACCGGTGCTGCCGTCATCCATGTGTTTGATGAGATACAGGCTGCCGAAGATGATGTCCTCATAGACATCCAACTCTTCTGTGTTCTTCTCCAGCGTATACTGTCCGGGCGTCACACCGAGCCAATAGACGGTTTCATCTAAAAGATAGCCTTCCGAGGGCGTGATCTCACGAATGTTCCAGCCCTCGCCGCAGGGATAGTAGTCGGTCAGAAAATATCCGTTTTTATCTGTCACATAGGTGTCCACGAGTTCATCATAACGATAAACACCGTAAACAGCTCCGGCGAGTGTGGCATTGCCTTGGGTTTCTCCGTAAGGATAGCCGAGTTTCTCCACAATGCTGTCTGAGTCGAGCGAGAGCATCTTTGTGGTTCCATGCTCACTATTGCCGCGAAGAGAGGCATCGACCTTGAGAACATCAGCACGCCATTTCTTGAGGATATTATCAAACTGGCGCTCGGTCACTTTATTCCACTCGACCGAAATGTTCTGCACCTCCGGGATCACATATCGCTCTGGGGTGTTCTCTTCGGAAAGCGCGTAATCCGTACCGATCGGGACGCGCTCAAACACGGCTGTGCCGGCCGCATTGGTCGCAACGGTCATATTCACGGGCTCACCGTATTCGGAGATGCCGGTCAGGCGGAAAATCAGACCCTCCACCAAGCCGTCTTCGGCGGTTTTACGGACTTTGACCATACCGTACTGGCGCAGGTTGGCAATGTCCAGGGTGATAAGCGGACTGTTATCGTCGATCGTCACTTTCCACTGCGCATCGCCGTCCGGCTGGTAATTGACTGGAACCTTGGTCTCTTTCACAATATAATCGCCATAGATGATCTCACCGGACTTGGCATAGCCGTTTTTGTCTGTAGGTCCGATCACGGCGATTTCTTCACCGTCCAGATCATAGACAGTGAATTCCGCTCCGCTGAGGTCCATTCCGGATTCGGCGTCGGATTTCAGAACTTCAATATGCCCCTTTTTGAGCCGGTTATAGGCATTGACCGTTGCCAGGCTGCCGTGTGCGGTATCAATGGTGACCTTCCATTCTGTCTGACCGTCCGGCTCATAGTTAAACGGGAAGGTCGTCTCGACCACTCGGTAGGAGCCGTAAGGGATATCTGTGGATTTGGCATATCCACGATCATTGGTCGGCCCGATGGTGGTTACCTTTGCGTCAGACATATCGTAGACCGTGAAGATGGCTCCCTTGAGCGCCTCATTGGTACCGGACGATTTTTTATAGACCTCAATATTTCCCTTTTTCAGCTCATTGACAGCCTCAATCGTCACCACGCCGTTATTGGAAGCGCTGACTGTGCGGGTCCACTCCTTGGTTCCCGAATAGGTGTAGTCTGTCGGAAAAACCGTTTCCACGATCCTGTAGGTGCCAAACGGCAGCCGCTCTTTGGTGCAGGCGTAGCCGCGGCTGTCGGTAGGACCGATGGCATATTCTGTTCCGGTCGAGGTATTGGTGGCAATAAAATAGGCGCCGCTCAATGCTGCGCCCTTCGGATCCTTTTTATAGACTTCGATTTTGCCGGCCGCCTCTACGAATTCCGGAGTAACAACCTGCACGACGGCTTCCGGATAGTCACCCTTGGACATACCGACAATGGAGCTGATTTCCGGTCCTCTATCGTTGCCGACATGAAAAACAAAGTGGGTTCCGTTGTAATAACCGGCGTATACGGCAACATGGGCGATGTCCCCGGTCGGAATGTGTTTGAAAATGATGAGGGACCCGATCGGGATATCCTCACTGGGGATAAAATTATTGCCGTTCGCATTCTGACTGAAGCTGATGCGGCGTGCCGTACCGGCACTGACCCAAGCATTCGCAGCGGCGTTGTATGCCGTTGCGGTACGCAGATTATACGGGCGGGTTGCACTGCTGGTGTCAATGCCCGCAATGTTCGGTAGATAGTTGTAGTACACATACGAAACAAAAGAGGCACAGCAAAGGCCGCTGCTCTCGAATCCGGCGATATCCGGTGCGAGCCCGGTTGCCGTACCGCTTTTTGCAACGGTTTCTGTGCCGTACTTATTCAGCCCGTAGGAGATTTTCGAGAGATAGGCTGTTGCGCCGCCGCTGTACTTTTTGAAAATCGTTCCGTCATTCTTCTGCGCCTGCACCTTATAGCCGGTGTACTCCAGCGCGTCGAGGAAAACATTGTCCAGCATCTCTGCCGGAATGCCAGAAGCCGGTGCCGCAAAAACGCTTGTCGGCATCATCGAGATGAGCATCAGCACTGCCAAAAGCATTGACAGGATGCGTGAGGTGAATTTCTTGTTCATCTTGGTATCTTCCTTTCTTGATTTGGATATGAAAAGAGCCCCACCGTTTTGGGTGAGGCTACAATTCCTTGATGGTCCTTAAAGATTGTCCGTGTTTTCAGCGGCAACTGCGATGTCGCAGTACCACATACCGCTTTCATAAGTTACGCCAACGGCAATATAGCCATACTCGGCCGAGCCGATATAGCACCAATGCTCTGCGCTGTTTTTGACCAAGGTCGCCAGCCGATAGGCAACTTCGTCCACCGTACCGACATAGCCCGCCTTTGCAATGGCTTCGCTGGCATTGGCACGGTAGTACGGCTCGCCGCTGCCGCCGTAGACGCTCGGATCCACATACTCGCCATACTGAAGCGCTGTCGCCGCTGCACGCTCATCATTTGTATCATGCGCAAAATTGCGGAGGAGCTGTCGGCTTCGATACTCAGCATAACTCGTAAGCCCCGGCAATTTGACTGCAGGTGATGTGCGGAAGCTGTTGATGTACTCCAGTACCTTATCAGCGACCGCTCGGGCGTCCTCGACCCCGGCATAAGATTTCTCGGGTTCCGAAGGCGGCTCGGCAGGTTCGTTTTCCGGCTCGGTCTGAGGGGGAGTCGTAGACTCTGTGGCTTTTTCGCTTTCCGGTTCGGTAGTCGACATGGGATCCGCCGGCTTGGCAGGGGCTGTCGTCTCACTTTCGGTTGGGTCTGATGTGACGGTCGTATCCTGAGATGTCTGGCTCTCTTCCAGGGAACTCTCCGATTCAGTCTGGTGAGCAGAGGACTCATTGGCAATTGCTGAGCCCGGGATCCCAGAAGGTACGGAACTATCAGCCGAGTCTGTGGTATGGCAGGCGGCAAGCGTCAGGCAGAATGCCAATGCGCAGGATAAAATCAAAAGCTTTTTCATGATGCATACTCCCGGTTCGTGTTTTTACCATCATTACACGGACGAGTCTGGGATTTTACAACTCAGCACGCAAGCTTATAAAAGCCGCGGTCCGCTTCGTCGACGCACCGGTCGAGGATTTCGTAAAATCGCTTGGCATCCAACTCGGTATCCAGCCAGTGTGTGGCACGGTAGGAATAGCAGCCGACTTCGTCGTTGATTGCATGACTTCCGAGCACGCTTCTCAGATTCAGATTGTTTGCGATCCGGCACTGTTTTGCGGTACCCGGATGGGTAAGCGCCTTGGCGAGACAAATCACCATCAGTGGGTGCAGCTCGGAAAAAGAGATCTGCAGGTAATAATCCCGATACCGACCCATGATCGAAGTTTCATCCTGACTGTCAATCGGCAGCTCTGTCAGAAGCATCTGACGGGTATGCTCGGCGATCTCTTTCCTGCGATGCTGTTCTTGCTGACTCAGATCACAATGTAGCATAAAATCTCCTTTCTTTTCTCAATGCGGCATGGCAATGTGGGTGATGGCGCCCCAGATCCGGTTGGTCTCGTGGTTGATCCCGAGGATTCGGACGGTGACTCTGGCGCCTCTCGGTGGGCGTCCCCGTTTGGGATAACTGCACAGGCAGTCGATGCCGCCGTCCAGCGCCACAAACACGCCGTTCACATCCACCATACTGACAGTACCGACATAACGGTTGCCAACAGAATATCTGCGCAGAGCTTTCTCATACGGGTTTTCTCCCGCCTGTTTCACGGAGGCGGAAACCCTAACATGGTCACGGTCGCTGCGATCTACATCCAATACTTTGACGAGGATGCGCTGTCCGGGCTGGAAGTGAGCCGCTGCGTCCATCCAGCGTTGGTAGCTCAGTTCCTTGAGGGGAATGTAGCTCTCCACACCGAACAGGTCGATAAAGATTCCTGCACGGATGGCAGAGACAACTCTGGCTTCTGCGCAAACACCGGCATAGATGCGGTTGTTGCCGTCCCGGTCTGTGCCAAAATACATTTCTTTCCTTCGGGCACGCATAGCCTCAAGGCGGCTCGCCGCTGCAATACCGGATTTGGGATCGATGCCTTTGACAATATAGTCGACTTCGGCGCCGAGGCGCTTAGTCAGCATGTAATGAAGTACCTCATCCGGATCTCGTCCACGATAGTCTTCGGGCGGTTCGACTGCCTCAGCGGCAGGAATGATGACTTTGAACTCACCGTGATACAGGACTGCGAAGGCATGACGGGGTTTATCCGCCGACTGTTCCACACCCTGGATCGTCCCGGTCAGGATACGGCCGCTTCGCTGCGACTCGATGAGGTCGAGCAGGTCGTTTTTGGCCTTATCCGCCTCCGTTTCGACCGTCGGACGATCGTCAATGGACAGTACCGACACGCTCGGTTTGGTGTAAGTGCGTTTTCTCTTGGGCTTTGGCGCTGCATCGACGCCGTCTTCCTTGGCATTCGGTGCATTTTCAGGTTCTGTGTCAGACTGGGATGGTTCCGGCTCTGTCTTCTTGCGCCTGCGGGGCTTTTTTACCTCGGTCTGGGATTCCGTCAGTTCGTTGAGAGCTCCATCCGGAATTCCGGCCGAAGGGTCGTCTGCTTCCGCCGAATCTGTTTCAGTCTGGGAGAGCGAAGTATCACAGGTGTCATCCGGTGCCCCTTCGGCAGGTGATGCTGTGATATTCTCCTCGGTCTGGGATTCCTGCGCCTCCAAAGGAGTCGTCATCTCCTCGGGAAGCTCTGCTTTCTTTTTGGTTGGCATAGATTGTCCTCCTTTATTTGTTAAAATTCACTCGGCGGTTGTGCCGAGCTGTATAAGCTTTTTCTGCGCGCCGCTTTCCTGGGCGGCGTCGGTTTGGTGTCAGACCGGATCGGCTCAGGAATCATCGTATCGGATGCCGGCTTATAATCATAAACCGATGCCTTTACGATCTGCTTTGCCATCGGGTGCTTTGTGAAATCCAGTTTGTTCAGCTTCAAAATGTTATGCCCGCGTATGATGCAGAGCAGTTCCTCATTGGGAAGCCGTAAAACCTCATCCGGTGTGAGAAGCCGTCTGCGTCCCTGCCCCTCGGTATGACGGTACTGGGGAATGACCTGCGCCACTGCGATAGTCTGACGGACCGTCATGGTGGAATTGACCTGCACCGACATATCACCGGATCGAGCTGAGATATACTCGGCGGTCACATCATCGGTGCAACCGAGCATCAGCTGGATGTCGCAGTTGCCGATAATTTCAGCCCATAGATTTTTGGGATACCGGTTCTGCAGCTGACCGAGGCTCTGCACGGCCAGCATGACTCGAATATCTCTCGACCGCACAACAGAAAGGGATCTGGCAAAGTCGGATCCATCTTCTGCGCCTCCAATGCGCCCCACATTGTTAAACTCATCCAGTATCAGATTGACAGGCACATCGCAGCGGCCGTTCGGACGACCGTCGGCATATCGAGTCAGTTTGATGAACATGAATGAGAAAAAGAGCGATGACAGGAACGCCATCGTAGCGTCCTGATCGCTCAGCACAATGTAATAGATGCACTTGTTTCTGCCAGGCGCCGTCAGGTCAATGTCAGACCGACTCGTGATTCGCTGTACTGCTTGGTTCTGAAGCACTTGAAGGCGTGTACCCAAACCCAGTATGATGCCGGAACGCACCGTATCACTGGACTGGGCAAACAGATTAAATGGCGCCCGTGCCGGATGGTCAAGCGGAAGCTTGTCAAACATAGCGGTCAACTGCCGTTCACTGTTTTGCGTGAGCAGCTGATATACGGCGGACAGATGCTTCATATCGGGGCTTCGGGTCCGATCCTGGTCAATGAGCAAAATCAACGCCTTCAAGAGATTGCCCTCACCGTTGTCCCAAAAGTGGTCGCCTTTACCTGAGCTGGTGTTGCCGATAATGACATTAGTCAGCACCTGCGCCATCAGCGTGTCGCCGTTTAAGTCTGACATACAGTTCCACGAGTCGCTGTGCTCAGGGGATACGAGATTGTAGATCTTCACATCGTAGCCCGCTTTTCGGAACATTTCCGCAGTATCGGCATAAAGCTCGCCCTTGCTGTCGGTCACGATTACGGACTCGCTGCGCCGCAGCGCCTGAAATAATGCATTGCGGATGATCGCACGCGACTTCATGGTACCGGATGCGCCGAAAACGGCGATATGGCGGTTGAGTCTGGTGTCCTCCGGCATACAGACGGCTTTGCCGTTGTACTCGCCGAGGATCGTACCTTTGGCATCGGGGACCGGGGATATCTCCAGAACTTCCTTCATTTCTTTTTCGTCCATCCAGGATGCCGTGCCGTAGATGCCGGATTTGCTTCTGGCAAAGCCGCGGGGGTCATGCTGCTTCCCGTCAAACTTATCGTGGAGCTTCACATAGGCGAAGATGGCACTGGCGATCAACAGAATCATCAGGATGCCTTTGATTCCGTTCCCACTGAAAGCCGCAGGGAAACAAATCAACGGATTCCAGCTTACCGGCTTCATCGTGCTTTCGCCGGAAACGCCGCCACTGTCCATCCACGCTGCATAGTTGCCAAGCAATTGACCAAGCATTCCGCCCAGATAAAACAGTCCGACGCATCCCAGTATGGCGGCGATGATGGATATCTTGCGGTTTTTATCGTTCAAATAAATCCCTCCTTTCCGGGTCGAGTTCTGTTTCCACAGCGTCAAACCCAATCGTTTTTATTGTTACGCGGTTCCCGAGATACTCCCGGATGAATGCCATCTGGTATGGGTAACACAGCACCTCATAATTTCCACACTGATTCTCGACGGCTTCCTTAAAGCGAACCAGCCTTGCGAGATCTCCATCCAGATGCGAGAACACATGGGCATCACCGATTTTTGCGTCATACTCAAACAGTCCACGGTCATAAGTCCGCACATCCGGGTCGAATAAAAGCTCCAAAAGCCGTTCTTTCCATTCGGGTACGGTCATAAGCCGCAACTGGCGAATGCCATGCTCATCCATTGGGATGAAATACAGATTTCGGTAGATCGCATCAAACCGGAACTCCGGTCGCTTGGTTGTGTCGGACTCTAATAGTGTCTTCAGCGCGACACTCTCAGACTGACCAAATAAAATGGCGGCCGGCGCTGCATCGGTGCCCGCATTCAGGCGGCTGATCTCAATGACGCTGTGCAGCGTTTTGAACTCACCCTTGCCGCTCCATTTCATCACAGCGCTGCGCGTGTTATAAACGGCGTATGGGCGCTGCCCGAGATAGGCTGTTCCCACCATCCGGGTAAACATCGTTTTGTTCATCTCCGCTTCGCCGAGCTTCTTCAGTTCTTTGGCAAGATAAAAGCAGGGCGCATCGGGGATCCGTTTGGCGATGGCCCGGTTTTGAAGAATGGGAAGCATATACGGTCGGCATTCAACACCTGAGCGCATACACATAGCCGCAGCTTCGGCAACACGGTGGTTTCTGTCCCGGTGTGCGGCGTTCCCGGGGAATTTGTGTTCCCAAAAGGCGTCCATGTAATACCGGTAAGCACCCGGGTGAAGCCAATCCAGTATGGAGAGAGCGCCCTTATAAAAGCGTACAGACCTGCTGCTGCCTTTGCCGGTAACGGTAAGCAGGCGTGTGGTCAGTTCCGTTTCCGTCTGAGGGATGCGGAATGTTTCCGGTGTGGTGAGCTTATGAACCAGGGCTTTGTAAGCGCGTTCATTGCCGAGCAGGTAGAGCGAACGAATCGGATATTCACCGACGATGGAAAGCATTGTGATGAGCTGCCGGAGCTGACTGCCCGGGCGGAGGTATTGCATAGGCGCATCACCTCGCTTTGTAAGAAATTCCGACCACATGACTGCTCTCTTTGTCGGAATTTCCGCCGTGAAATCTGCCCCAAATCGCCGCTATACCGGGCGTTTTCGGTTTCCAATTTCTTATGTAAGTTTTCCGGGGCAAAAAGCAGCGGTTTTTACATAAGATTTTTCCCTTAACAAAAGCGGACTTCATAGAGCTTCACCCCCTTATCCGGCAGCGTTTTCTCTTCGACCATCCACATAGGAAAGTCGTGTTTGGGAATCACATAGACTTCCGTGCGGTCCTCACTTCCGGCAGCACTGCAATAGTAATGCGAGCAAACTGCCGGGTGATCGTCGGGCAGAACATACAGTGCCAGAATGTCCGTGACCATATTGGTTTCGATATTATCGTGATCCCGCATGGCCCGTTCCGGGCGGCTTCTGTCATACACATGACGGTAGGCAAGCACACAATCCCGAAAGCGGACCGGAGGCTTACCCTCAAAGAACTTCCGCATAGCCGGATAAAGATAAGATCGGATATAGTCCGCTGAGCCGGACGCTTTCTTCGGCAGCAGTGCCGGAATGCGAACCGAGAACCACCCTTCGGCCGTAAATCCGACCTCGACCGGGATCGTATTAGATATGATTGCATCCGTTTGGGCTGTTGCCCCGGCTGCTCCGGTGTAGGCCGGAAGGACACGGGTAAGAAGGACTGCCTGCTCGGACAGTTCCTCAAGCCGAAGCGCCCGGTTATAGCTTTCCGGAAGATTTCCATTTTCGTAAAACCAGCGGACGGCGGCAGCCTGCTCCTTCATACGGGACAGCTTGGCTTCCACTTTACCGAGCGTCTTCATATAAGTCGTTTCAGCCTTCATGCTCGGTCGCCTCCTCACTGTAAAAACGAACTTCCGGTTCGTCCTGGCCGCAAAAATCCACTGTGGCGAACAGACACGGCGCATTCGGCAGCCGAACAGTGCTCACCATATCGATCCGAGGCATCACAACGATATATTTCATATCTTCCTGGGGCTGAAGCAGCTTCAGCAGATTCTGCTCGCCGTCATAGAGCACCACGATCTCATAGCCGACATTTTCTTTTAGGAAAAATAGCTGCGACGGGTAGACCGCCGGATAATGCGCCATCGGTTCCACCTTGTCAATGAATCGGAGCAGCACCCATATTGCCAGGATCATCCGCTGATCCGGCTGGCACATCGGGTCAAGCCCGATATAATAACCACCGGAAACATCTGCGATACGCATCTGCCTTTTCAGATTCCGCAGGATCTTTTCTGCCGTCTGTGGCGGCTTTTGCAGCATCTTTATGATTTGCGCACGGGGCAAGGCTCCGTATTGCGAGAGCCATTTGACCACATACTGTTCATCGGTCAACAGCACGATAACCACCTCCTTTTTGTACTCATTTGCGCCAAAATGCGTATTCCGTGCAAAATGCGCACTGTTAATCCGCCTCCTGCTGCCGCTCCTTGAGAATGGCTTCCAGCTCGGCACGGTCGGTCGTGATCATTTCTTGTTCCTCTTTGGACGCCTTAATGATGACAGGCACCTTACTGTTGTTGGAACAGATCAGCGCCTCGCCGCGTTCAAAGCGGGTAATGGAACGGATCTCGGTTTTTGTGAGTTTCAGCGTATCCCGGACAAATTCCGCTTCGTCCGGCTCCAAATTCAGAATGATCTTATTCTTGGAATTGTTGATAATGGCCCGACCATAGCGCCCATCTTCCAAGCCGAAGAAATCGGACAGGTCCTGCGTTGCGGAAATCGCCGCCCCGCCGAAACCACGGATAACCTTGAAAATCTCCAGGCAGAACTCTGCCGCCATCCGATTGGAACCGGCACCGATCAGCTGCCAGATCTCGTCGATCATAATGGCTTTCTTTTTTGTGCGGTCGCTTTTGATCTTATCCCAGACATAGTCGAGGGCGATCATCATACCCACAGGCAGCAGTTTGCCCTTCAGCTCTGACAGGTCGAGGACGATGTATTTGTTGGACAGATCCACATTCGTCTGCTGATTGAAGGACTGCGCCGAGCCGGTAACAAAGCGGCTGACAATGACGGCAATGCGCTTGGTCATTTCATTCTTTTGCAGCTCCTCATGCAGATCTCCGAGGATCGGCATGGTCTTCATCTTTGGCGGAACGGCATTGCGGTCCGCATAGACCGAATCGTTATCGTGTGTGATACCGAACTTGCCGTAGGTGCGGATCAGCGCCTCATCCAGCATCTGTTCCTCTTCGTTGGTCATATCCGGAATCAGCAGTGAGAAGAAAATCATCAGCTGCTGAATTTTCTGTGCCAAAAGGGAGTCCATCTCGCTGTAATCCAACTCATCAATTAGCTCCATTTCGGGGCTGATGGTGTGTCGAATCTCCATAATATTGATGCAGTGCGGTGAACCCGGCGCAATTTTGATAAACTGCCCGCCGATGCGGTTGCACGCTCGCCGGAACTCATGTCCCTTGATAGGAGCAATGATATAGCACTGAATGCCACGCATACGCATACGCAGTGCCAGCAGTTGCATGGTAAAGGTCTTTCCGGCGCCACTGGTACCGAGCAGGTTCAGATTGGCATTTTTATTTTTCTTCGTGTCAAACAGATCGACGATACACAGTGAGTTGTTGTGCCGGTTGATTCCGAGCAGCACGCCGGTATCGTCCGACATCTCGAAAGATGTGAACATATAGGTAGAGGCCGCACCGCTGGTCAGCACATTCCGCTTGGATTTCTTTTCAAGCTTCGGGGATATCTGCAGAAACGGCATCACCGTGCGCAGGGCGTCCTCCTGCTGAAAACTGCAGTCGCTGACATACATATCCATAGACTTGAGCATATCGGTCATCTGCTGCTTGCGCCACATCAGTTCCTCGTAGGACCGTGCGGAGATGGTCACGAACACCGACATATAAAAAAGGTCCTCGTTGTAATTGGCGATCCCTTGCTTGATGAAATATCCGGCCTGAATGGAACCGGCAAGCTCCTCATAGTCGGTCGAGGTGTCCTGCATACTTTTAAGCTTCGTGCGGTTCAGGCGGATGCGCTGGGCAACCTTGTCGATGGTCTTGCTGCGGTTTTCCCGTCTCAGAAACACATCGACATCAATACCTTCACCGGCGTTGATGAGGGAGGACATCCATCCTGCGCGGACCTTGTTCGGGTATCCGTTTCCTTTGATATACAGGAAGGAGTAGTAGAGCCCGTCCATAATGATATAATTGCGGTGCGTCAGGTCAATGCCGCGCGGCGCAATAAAATGCGCCATACGGATATGCGGGATTGGGTCGATCCCGATGACCTTGTTTTTCGCCGCCATCGTGTCTAAGACGATGCGGTCGACACGGGAATGAAACGGCTCCTCCACACAGGAACGGCGATTGAAAAACATATATAAAATCTCCGCCGTTGCTTCGTCGGGATCCTTCGGCTGAAGGATATTGTTGCCGCACTGCATGAAGTAGGCTCGGGCGTTCTGCTCGGCGGTCAGCAGCGTGCTGCAGATCTGCCCGTAGTCGCTGTTTTCATTACGCCGCAGTTCTTCATATCGAAAAATTAAAAAGAAGCGCCTCGTCAGCGCTTCACGGCTTCCCACATCCTTAATGAGTCGGATATATCCCTCGCTGAGCTTCTTACACTGCTCACTTTCCTCGGTTGCCATTTCCTTTCGGAGCATAGCTATATGCTTATCGGAGTCGGCTTTGCGGGTGATGCTCTTGAACTGCAGATGCACCGGCGAGATTTTCAGCCAGCTTGCAAAGGAGCAGATGATCTCATACTGTTCTTCCTCCGAGCGCAGCATAAAGTTGATAGGCTCAATTTCAAGGATTTTGATATACCGCCCGTCGGTCGTCTCAATAATGCCGTGCTCCAGATTTTTGATCGGAATGAAATCCTGGGTAAAGCTCAGCTTTTCAGGCTTTCTTTTTCCTGTTTTTCTTTTTGCGGAGCTGTCTTTGGTCATATTTATATCCCACCCTTCTCAAATGCAGTTTTCTTCTGTGAGCCAGATAGCAGATAATGTGACCTGCATACTGGAACAGCGAATCGCCGTCAATGCCCATAGCGGCGAGAATTCCAATCGGAATCAGCGTAACGGTCATTACCACGATGCGTATTGTGGTTGCCATCGGGATCAGCATCAGCTCCGGATATCCGACGGCCAATATCAAAATCAGTGCCTCGATCGCATTCCGCGGTTCCAGCATTCCGCCAAATATCTTTCCAGAATCGGTATAGTTTGCAGGAATGGCAAAGGTTGTATTGAATTCTTTTTCTTCCATGATTCCTCCGTTCTTTTTTATCCCGGTGTATCACCGAAATCTACATTCTTTGGTCGGCGCAGTGCCAGCCCGGCCTCATAGCTCGGCGTATTGAAGATTACGCCCTCACCACCGGAGGAATGGACCCACATGCGCTCGCCGTTTTCACCGTATCCGGCAAAAATGAGCACATGATTCCATCCACCTCCGTCGTCATCCATCAGGAATCCAAGATCACCGGGCAAAAGATCTTCGGCGGTAATGGCGTAGGATTCGTCCCACTGGCTCCAGGAGGCACCATACAAACTGACGCCGACAGCCGTTTTATAGGTCCAATCCGAAAAGCCGGAGCAATCCAGACCAAACGGACGGATCGTGCCGGTCGTTGTAGAGCCGGCGGCTGTAACAAGCTTCGGGGTATTCCATTCATCGTTCCATCCGGCAGCAGATTTGCCGCCCCAGAAGTACGGCACCTTGCCAACAATGGATAGTCCGGTTTTGACGATGTGCTTCCGTGTTTCGCTGCAATTCTGGCGGGTAAGGAAGGCGATCAGTTCTACATCGGTAAGCGGAACGGTGCTACCGTTTCCCGCTGTTCCGTAGAGCGTTTTTTTCAGCGCCAAGGCACGGGAGTGGATCACATCGCCGTATGTGGTTTCCAGACCGTTAGAGGAGGCGTTGAGGTCCAACCCAAAGGCTGTGGAAATCACAGTATTGTCAAAGGGATGAATGGTGCATTCCAGATATTTCACGGTTTTCTTTTCCGGCGTAAGCGTTTCCTTGCCCGTGTACTGATAATAGGTTGCCTTGCGTGTGCCTGTGATATTGCTGCCGCTATAAACGGGGAGCGTCAGGGTGACGGCTGAGTATGCATCCACCTCGATCTGTGTATCGGACGACAACTGCTGATCCTGCAAATAGTAGGTCGCTTCCGCCGTTTCATAGCGGTATTGCGGGACGCCGTTGATTACGCCTGTCTTGACCGTTTTCGTTACCACTGTTATCGTGACCGGTTTGTAGGTATAGTAAGTAACCGGCGTGATCACTTCATTTTCTCGCTCAACCGAGGTTACTGGAAACATTTTGGCTGTCACGCCGTCAAGCTTCTTTTTCATGTCCTCCGGGTCATTGCTGAGCTGTTCCACCGAAGTGGAATATGCCGACAGAATATAGGCGGTATCATACCCAGCCGAACTCTGCGCATAATTGATCAGCGCATTCATTGAAAGCTCCCGGTCATAGCCGCCGTCTGAAATCAGGCGTTCCACCTCAGCCATCGAAGCGTCATACCCGGCCTGGACAATGTCCGAAACCGTCTCAGCGAGACTTTCATAGATCTCCGTGATGGATACCGTCGGCTCATTGCCGTCAATGCCGAGCGCTTTATTGATGATGATTCCGGGCAGCTCTACGATCATGACAATGAGGAAAACCACCGAAAGATACAAACAGACCAGAATCTTAAACAGGGTATGCCGCATCGCCCATGCGGCAGAGATGATCGCACCCCAAGGACCGCCGGCGGCTGTACCGGCAGCGATTTCTGCCACGGCTTTGCCGCCCTCCACACCGGCTTTTACGGTTGCTGCTGCGGCATTGGCGGCTGCTTCCGCACCCTTTTTCGCCGCCTGTTTTGCGGCTTGCTTTCCGGCGTTTTTGGCGGCTTTTGCTGCCTGACCGGCCGCTTGGCCGATATTATCCGAACCGTCTCCCATTTGCTGTTTTTGCGGTTCCGCCATTCTTTCACCTCCGTATTCAAACTGCCAAAGGCAGACTTATTTTCTCTTTTGTAATAGGAAGACAGCCGAACCGAATGCAATGATCCGGTTCGGCTGCCCACCGTTTATCGTCTCCGCCTCGGCGGCTTGATTCCCGAATCACCCCGGGATTTTGGCTCGCCATAACGGGACGGTGTGCTTTTGTACCGCACGGTTTCCGTAGAGACGGTGCGAACATTATCGCCGTCATAGACCGGTTTTCCGTTCTCATAAATCGGCTTGCGTTCCACTGCAGCCTCACCGTGTACTGCGTACCACTGGCTGCCGTGAACATCTTCATATACCTGATAGTCACCGCGGGGAGGTGCATACTGCGCCGTATCGTAGAACATCGTGCCGGATCCGTTTTCGTGTCGGACCTCAAAATGCCCATCCATACGGCCGGACCCATCCACGCTTGTGACTGGTTGCTCGTAACCCGGCATAAAGCTTTGGAACTGTGCCCGGTTATAGCTTTCAGCTGCATCGCCTGCCTCAAAGGGAGGCGTTTCTGCGTGCTGCTGCATGGCGTACCACTCTACGCCGTTGGCCGCTTGGATTGTGGAATGCGGTGCATCCGGTTCGTCATAATATGCACTGTTGTACCATCTGCTCACGCCGCCGTCCGAAGATGCCTCAATAACACCGTCTCCGACAGTTCTGAGCGTTGCACCGTCCGCATCCGGGAATGCGGCCGCAACCTGCGCCGCCTCAGCAGAATTACCGCTGAATACGGGCGCATCATAAAATGCTCCGGCTCCGGAACCGCTGGCCATCTGATACCACTGACTGCCGTCCGAAGCATTGACAACGGCGTGCGGACCGTCTGGCTTTTCAAACTGGGAAGCGTTGAACATCTCGACAGCCGTTTCTTTTCCGTCAGCGCCGATCGCCTTGGTGGAGATATGTCCGCCGGTGATCTGCGTATCCGAGAGATTCATACCTTTCATATGCGGCATATAATTGCTGAGACTGCGATTGGCAATGTCGCCGCCGATAGAGCCGGACACATTCGGTGTTCTGGACGCTACGGAAGAGATGGATTCTCCGGTCAGTGTGGCACCGTTACGGGCTGCCATACCGCCAAAAGCTCGACCGACAAAGCCGATCGTTCCACCGGCACCCATCCTTGTACCGCCGTCCACGACCGCATCACGGACATACGAATTGCCCTTGAAACGGTTGGCAAAGCCTGCGGCGAACCCCGTTGCCGCTGCACCTGTACCGGTTGCGGCACTGCCTCCGCGGAACACGCTGCCGGCACTTCTTGCGCCTCCGGCCACGCCGGTGATCACTCGTGCAGCCATCAGCAGTTCCATACCCATACCGGAGCCGGTCTGGGCTACATTCAGTCCCATTGCCGCAAGATAGCTGTCAAATTTCTGTGCCGTTTTTAGGAATGCCACTGCACAGAACAGCCACAGGAACACATTGCCGTTTCCGTTGGACAAGGCGCCGCCTGTGCCGATGTACTGGCCTACCGAGGTTGAAAAACCACGCAGGAACCAGACATTCATCACAAGGAGCAATAGCTGCGACCCGACCATCCGGCACCACGACCGGAATACCGGCGTTGTTGCTTTGGAGGCACCCATAGAAAAGGCGAGAGGTGAGGTGTAGCACAGCACACCGACAACGATGTACCGTTCCACCGTTTCAAGCAGCAGCTTGAAATAGTTCCAGCCCAACGCAATTTCCAGTATGACGAGCAACAACAGTCCGACCACCGAGATGGTGGCGATAAGACTGGTCAACCCGTTTTGAAGTGCCTGCTCGATTCCGGCAAAGGTAAAGTCCTCCGCCGTCATTTGAATGTCCATGAGTGCCGTATACGGCGCTGTTGCGATTTTCAGCGTCAATAGGAAAATCGGCTTGGCATATCCGATCAGGAAGGCGAATAACGCACTTCTGCCAAGCAGTATCCACGGATTTTCTGCTTCTGTTACAGGGCCTCCGAAAACACGGAACAACTGCCAGACTGTGATCAAAAACAGCAGTGCCCATGCGGTGTACTGCATTACGGTAAAGGCTTTGGATACAAACGGGAAGTATTCTTCCATTGCCGTCATATCCGTGCCAAGCGCCTGAAGGAAAAGCCCGGACACGGCATCCATCATGCCTGACACAACGCTGCTGATCCAGGTGACGATTCCTTCAAAAATCCAGTCAAGCATAGGTGTTCACCTCCTTTCCGCTTGACCGGGTCTTTTACGGGTTGTAGTTTCCGCCGCTGATGAGGGGCTGCAGATAGGCAACGATAAAGCCGAGAGAATTCAGAACGATCCAAGTGATCACGATCCTCTTGAGCCAACTCGTCGCTTCATCGACGGCTCGCTGATTGCGCGAGATCATGCGCACCAGCAGAGCAATAGCGGCTACGGTGACTGCCACGATGGTACTGATCGCCACAAGCTCTCCGTAGATATCCTTCATGATCATCGAAAAACGATCCCACATATCTGCGGCGAATACCGCCTGCGTCGAAACGAGCAGTGCTGACATAACGCCCACAAGCGACCAGTATGCGGTTTTGATTTTCCCATTGCGCAGCCGAAGCTGTCTGTTCATGCTTTTGGCCCTCCTTTCTTCGGTATTGGGCAACAAAAAACGCCGTCTCTCAAAGCTTTTCAGCTCAAGAAACGGCGTCGGTTTCGCCCGATCCCAGTTTGGGACGATATTATTTTAGCACATTCGCTTTCCCGTGTCATCGGCAATCGTGTGCCAACTTTTCGCCTTTTTATAGGCATATTCATTTCAGCCCTTCCAGAAGCGTCAGCATCTCCAACCAAAAGTCCATATCCGGCGCAGCTGTCGCCCACAAGCGAATGGAAAGAATGGAAATGGCCTGTTGGCGATAGCGATAAAAGTTCCGTGACGACAGGTTTAGGCGATACAAAACCTCCTGATGGTTGAGCGCCTCCGGCGCTATGTAGGTTGTGTAGATGAGATTATACAGCCGTTCGCCGTTGTCCGGCTTTTTTCGGAGCACGGTCAGTGCCTCGTTGAGCCGATCCATCAACAGGCGGGATTTCTGCATACCCTGCATCCGGCTTTCGATCTTCTTGTTGCCCAGCGCCACCTCGACATCCACCTCCTCGATCAGCTTGTCCACGCCTTCAAACGGCCGATCAAGCTCGGCAGCAACCGTCTCGGGGAAGCATTCCAGCATCCACACCAGCGTGCGATAGTGCTGGAGGAGCATCAGCGTGTTGTGATAGCAATTTTTCGTCTTTTCCTGTCTGGCAGCACGCTTTTGTGCGTCGTCGATCCGGCTGTCTCCCAAGATGCCTCGCTTTGTCAGAAGTGTGATAAAAGCGTCTGACTGCGCTTGTATTCGTTTTTCCTGCTGCTCATACTGCAGTTCATCCTGTTTGCTCATGATAAAACATCTCCTTTGCGATTTTGGTGATATCCGTCGGCCTGCACGGTCCGCGGATTTTATTCGTTTCCTGTACCTTTAGCGCGGAATACTCTTTACTCCGGCAGACATACTCACAATTCTTGCAGTTCCAACACGGAGAAAAATACGCGCGTATTATACTGTCCGAAAGTGCAACGCGATTTTCTTCCACATTGTCAATCGACTTTTCTACGACATTTCTGCTGTACCATGCAACCAAGCGGTTGATATGATCGTTGTCACTGCCTACCTTGTGCGTATTAGCACCCCAAATGCGTATTTCATCAAGAATACGCAGGATTTCTGTCTGCTTAGGCAAGGAAACCTCGGTATCCATCGGATACGATTTATTGAAAACGAGGCAGCCGTAAGAGCCGGGAAGACGGTACAGAGCAAAGGCATCCCCGTACTTTTTGAAAAATCTCCATACCTTTGTCTTTTCCCAGCCCCAGCGCTGACCCAGTTTTTCCATCGTTAATATGGCGCCGTAATTGCCGTATTGAACAGCCGGCGCCATAAAAGAAAACGCATTGCCCGGTTCCTCTGATACTGTGTGGCACCAAAGATCCAGCCATGCGTCTGCTTCATCAAATGTATATTGTTCTTCGGCAAGTCGCTTCGTAATATTGCGGGGAAGGCAGAGGAACCCAAAACCGTCTGTAGCATACACGGTTCCGTTCATGCATTCCTCACCGGAGCATTTTATGACCCAGTCCGTCAATTGATAGGTCAGCTTTTTGGTTTTGCTGTCCAGTGTGTATTTCAGATAACCGAGGTCTGATAGCTTATCCATTATCTCTAAAGCCTGTGTGCGGCTTTTGATGCCGAGAATACTCTTCAGCCCAACAATACCTCCGGACCACATTCCGGGGCTCACAGCGTTCTTATGGCCACAGTAGGAGGCGTGTCCTTTGCGAAATGCAGCTCTGGCGGCGAGCTTTGCCCAGGCACCCATAATGCCTTTGCCGATTGGCAGGGTGTCCCTTCGCAGCTTTACCCATTCATACTTCATCAAGCATTTCAACATCAGCGCCTCCTTCCTTGGAATAATAAAAAAGACGACCTTTCCGTCGCCACATAGTATCAGTCTTCGATTCTTACGATCAGTCCGTTCAGCTTGATCAATTTCATGCCTTTGAGATACCAGAACTCACCGAGTTCGATTCTCGTCGGGATCCACTCTCCGTCAAGCAGCACCTCCAACCGTTCTCCGCAGTGAAGGCCGCCGTAGTAATCCAGCGGCCCGAAACGAATGTCCATCCGACCGATTACATCATCGTAAATCAGTACGCCATGTTTTTTCATCCTTATCCTCCTCGTGAAATGGGAAAAGCCGAATGAGTTTCAGTGCTCACTCGGCTTTTCTGTGTGACAGGTTATTAAATATGTTGCTCGAATACATACTCCTTTCTAAATGTAATTGTTTGGACTAAATCATCATACTCGCGCCTAAATGCTTAAAGGCTTTCTGACTGAGTCCTATTATATCACTCTCATCATCGCGGCTGTCAACGGCGGCGGAAACTACTGAATTGGCAAATCCCGTGATCGGCACGAGAGTGCCCGCGCCGGCGACCTTTGCGATATCGTCGAACACGCCGAACGCGGTCAGCACCGCAGCCGTGAATATCAGCACGACGGAGGTCAAAAGCCCGCCGTCGTCGCTGCTCATGCCGAGCGCGCTCCAAAGATGATTAAGCGCCTCGGCGACCGCACAGATGAGCCCGCCTATGAGGAACGCCATCAGCGAATCCCGCACGACACGGCTTTTCGGCGCGTGTGCGTCGGCGTATTTTTTATAGATTTCACTTCCTATGTTCATTTTCGGAACTCCTTTTTTCATTTTGATATTTACATATCCGCCGCGGCAGAGTATAATAAAGATAAGGTAACTCGGAAAGGAACGATAAAACAATGTCAGACTGGCAGGAATTCAAGGCGGACGCCGGACGTTTTTTCGATAAGGCGACCAAAGAAGCAATAAATCTCGGGGACACGGCAGCCCTGCGCATAAGAATAAAAAGCACCGAGCTGCGGCTCGACGAGGAATACTCAAAGCTCGGCAGGCTCTGCTACAAAAAGCTCAGGCTCGAAGCCGACAACGCCGCAGATATAGACGCTGCACTCGACGCAGCCGAAAAGACCGAAGCCACGCTCTCGGCAATGCGTGCGGAGCTTGAGCTGATGAAGCGGAAAGAACAAAAAAAGAGCCGGAAAAAAACGTAAAAATTGTCTAAACATCACGAAAAATTCACGAAAAAACTATAAGAAAAATGTTGATTAAAGGAGAGCATTATGGAAAAATTCGAAAACGTTACTTATTTTAACCATCCACTGATCCAGCACAAAATCAGCTATATCAGAGATGAAAAGGTGGGCTCAAAAGAGTTCAGAGAGATCGTTGGGGAGATTGCATCACTGATGTGCTATGAAGCAACAAGAGATCTGAAGATGGAAGATGTTAAGATAAAAACACCAATCTGCGAGATGACAGGTAAGCAGTTAAGTGGTAAGAAATTGGCTGTAGTTCCGATCTTAAGAGCAGGCCTTGGAATGGTAGATGGAATGCTTCAGCTGATTCCGGCAGCAAAAGTAGGTCATATCGGATTATACCGAAATGAAGAGACTTTAGAGCCGGCAGAATATTACTGCAAGCTGCCAAAAGATTGTGATGAGCGTGAAGTATTCGTAGTAGACCCGATGCTTGCAACCGGAGGTTCTTCCGTTGCTGCGATCCAGATGTTAAAGGACAAGGGTGTAAAGAGAATTCATTTCATGTGCATTATTGCAGCACCGGAAGGTGTAAAGCGTATGCAGGAGGCACATCCGGATGTTGACGTGATCGTTGGAGCATTAGATGATCATCTGAATGAGAATGGATATATTGTGCCGGGACTTGGAGATGCCGGTGACTTGGCTTATGGAGAAAAGGAATAGCCCGTTTATATGCTTTCTTTCATATGGGAAAGAATTTATCTTTGTTGCAGATGTCGGATGTTTTTTCAGAATCTTACTTTTATTGTATCTTTTCCGATGGTAACAATGTATATTCCTCTTTCCCTCAGTTGAAAAATTGTATAGTCTTTATCGTTTTTTACTGTTATTGCATCAATAAGTATGCCTTGTAGGTTGTATAAATGAAGTGTTTCTCCTTTAATAGCTCCGCTGATATATATTTCATTTTCTACCACAAACACTTTTATATGATTGCTAATCTCTGTATAAATATTGTTGGTAAGAGATTGGGTTTCATAAACACCCATGTCGACGGCTTTTCCTTGTATTCTGTCCTGGTGTTGTAAATCAAACAGTATGTCTAATGCTTCGTAGTCCGATCCTGTATCAATACAAGGTGATCCTGGTGCTAACATGTAGATTGCAGTATAAATTGTCTCTATCTCATCATGTGTGCTTCCTTTCCCTATAATACTGGATGGAGATAGAAATGAGGGATTTTTGCTTCTATTTAGATACATGTGATCTGTATCGTCTCCGTCCATGAATTTTTTGCTGTTACTTTCTACTGCACTGTGTGTAGAGATAATAGTTCCTCCTCCGTTTATATCTGTATTCTGGCCGTAGCTATTGTATTTCTTTCCATACATATTGTTGTATAGAATTGAATTTATCAATGTTAAATTGGATTTGTTGGTAGCTGTTCCTATGGCTCCTCCTGGCTTTACGGCACTATTGTTTGCAAATGTACAATTGCGAACAGTAGCGGTTGTTCCTGTTCCAATTTGTATAGCACCTCCGTTACCGTCTGATGTATTATTTATAAATAATGAATTTTCTATAATGCAATGTCCACTGTTACAATGGATAGCTGCGCCATTTCTCCCATTTCGTGTGGCATTGTTTCTAAAAATACAATTTCTCACGAAAGCGCCATTGCTTAGAATCATGGCTCCTCCATTTTCTTCTGGAGGATTGATTGCGTTTTGTATGATAACACCATCAATAATGCAGGGGATATAAGCATCTCTTCCTCCTGGACGATTGTTGCCGGTTGTACTACGGAATGGAGAAATACGATCTTTACATTCGATGACTACTCTGTTTTTATCCCAATTCCGGTCTGTTGACCGTGTTTCGTTTCCCTTGAAACCTCCGAAGATGAAAGTATTATCGAGGTTAATTGG
>OIYT01001005.1_pt1 | contig 22153 bp, 21 predicted proteins | sample 1588201 | NCBI WGS metagenome assembly OIYT01 (sample SAMN03283260) | human gut metagenome | biome: human-associated habitat; material: feces | host: Homo sapiens | place: USA | collected 2013
GCTGACCGGCGGCACTACCCCCGAGCGCATCAAGCTGCCCACCGCTGACCTGAAGCAGCTGGGCTACTTTGTCACCTCTGGGAAAAACCGGATGGTGAAAAACTACTTCCTCACCCTGGCTGCGGGCTGGGAACGGACACAGATGCCCCAGCGGCAGGTGTGGCATATGGTGCGGCAGATTATTCATCAGGTGGGCGCAGTGCGTCCCCAGGTGTTCAATCGGCTGGAAGAAATTTTGCAGGAATATAACGGCCTGATTCAGACCACCGGCTCCTACACCGACATGATGAACAGCGTTTACACCCTGCTGTTTGAGGAGGAAGGATGCTGTCGCATCGACGACGGCGCTTTTGAAAACTGTCCCTTGCTTTCGTCCGTGAACCTGAATTCCTCTGTACCTTCCATTGGCGATGGAGCCTTCCGGAATTGCAGGAGACTGGGCACCCTTCAAACCGACGCAAGCCTTGAATTTATTGGGGAAGACGCTTTTTTTGCCTGCGAACGGCTGATTCTGAAGGTTCAAACGGGCACTGTGGCCGATGACTATGCCGAAATGGAATTCGGCACCGGCTGCGTGAAGATGACGCCCGCCCATGATCCCAACGACTTCGAGGTGGGCCTGCGGCACAATCTGGAGGTCATCCGCTGCATCAGCGACGACGGCACCATGAACGAGAACGCCGGCAAATATGAGGGAATGGACCGCTACGCCTGCCGCAAGGCGGTGGTGGCAGATCTGGAGACGCAGGGCTACCTGGTCAAGACCGAACCGTACAGCCACAACGTGGGCACCTGCTACCGCTGCCACAACGATGTGGAGCCCCTGATCTCCGCCCAGTGGTTCGTGAAGATGGCGCCCCTGGCCAAGGAGGCCATCCGCGTGGTGGAGGACGGCACCGTCAAGTTCGTGCCCGAGCGCTTCACCAAGACCTATATCAACTGGATGGAGAACGTCCACGACTGGTGCATCTCCCGCCAGCTGTGGTGGGGCCACCAGATCCCCGCCTGGACCTGCGACGCGTGCGGCCACATCAACGTCAGCCGGGAGGACCCCACCAAGTGCGCCAAGTGCGGCGGCACCCATCTGACCCGGGACCCCGACGTGCTGGACACCTGGTTCTCCTCCGCCCTGTGGCCCTTCTCCACCCTGGGTTGGCCGGAAAAGACCGAAGACCTGGACTTCTACTATCCCACGTCCGTCATGGTCACCGGCTACGATATCATCTTCTTCTGGGTGGCCCGGATGATCTTCTCCGGCTGCGAGCAGATGAAGAAGATCCCCTTCCACACCGTCCTGATCCACGGCCTGGTGCGGGACGACAAGGGCCGAAAGATGTCCAAGTCCCTGGGCAACGGCATCGACCCCCTGGAGATGGCGGAGAAGTACGGCGCCGACGCCCTGCGCTTCAATCTGATCACCGGCAACAGCCCCGGCAACGACACCCGGTTCTACACCGAGAAGTGCGAGGCCATGCGGAATTTCGCCAACAAGATCTGGAACGCCAGCCGCTTTGTCATGATGAACCTGACCATCGACAGATGCGAGCTGCCCGCCGCCGCTCAGCTGGCTCCGGAGGACAAGTGGGTGCTCTCCAAGCTGAACACGCTGGTAAAGGAGGTCACCGAGAATCTGGACGCCTACGAGATCGGCGTGGCCTCCGCCAAGGTCTACGACTTCCTGTGGGACACCTACTGCGACTGGTATATCGAGCTGACCAAGACCCGCCTGAACGGCGAGGACGAGACGGCCAAGCTGGTGGCCCAGAACGTGCTGTGCTATGTGCTGACCGATCTTTTGAAGCTGCTGCACCCCTTCATGCCCTTCATCACCGAGGAGATTTTCCAGGCGCTGCCCCACACCGGCGACTTCATCATGACCTCCCAGTGGCCGGAGTACCGGGACGACCTGCGCTTCCCGGAGGAGGAGAGCGCCATGGAGGCCGTCATGGACACCATCAAGGCCATCCGCACCCGCCGAGCGGAGATGAACGTGCCGCCCTCCAGGAAAGCGGAGGTGCTGCTGGTCACCGCCACGCCGGACATCTATAAGCAGGGCCTGCACTTCATCCAGCGCCTGGCCTACGCCAGCGAGGTCACCTTTGCGGCCGCGGCCCCCGCCGACGTCACCAGTCAGGTGTCCGTCGTCACCCACAATGCCACGGCCTACATGCCCCTGGCGGAGCTGGTGGACATTCAGGCGGAGCTGGAGCGCATCGCCAAGGAGAAGGAGAAAGCGGAGAACGGCCTGCGCATCGTGGAGCAGAAGCTGTCCAATGAGAAGTTCGTCTCCAAGGCCCCCGAGGCGGTGGTCAATGCCGAGCGGGAGAAGGCCGCCAAGTACAAAGAGCTGATCGCCAAGCTGGAGGAATCCGCCAGGGCGATGCAGGCGTAAACCGATACAGTCTGAAAAAGAGCCTCCGCGGACGCGGGGGCTCTTTTCCATCAGGGCGGGGGAGTTTGCGGGAGGCCGAGAAGCCGGCCGCCATGGAACTGGTGTGGCGGGTATCTCAAAGATTCAAGGCGCCGGAATACAGCCCGGAGAGCATCCGGACGTTCCGGTCATATATCACCGACCGGTCGGCGCCATCAGTCCTGACAGTCTATGGGGCCTTTGACGGGGAGACCGTCATCGGGGTGCTGGACATCCGGAAAGGCGCCCATATCTCCCTGTTTTTCGTGGACACGGCCTGGTACCGGCGGGGTGTGGGGAAGGAGCTGTTCCGCCGCTTTCTGGCGGACAGCGGCGCGGAAGCGGTGACGGTCAATTCCTCCCCTTACGCGGTGGGCGTCTACCGCCGTCTGGACTTTTCCCCTATAGCGCCGGAGCAGCTCACCGACGGCATCCGATATACGCCCATGGCCTACCGCCGCGCCGGCGCTTAGCGCTTTTATATCCAAATGGCGAAGTCTCCGTATGAAAAGACGCCGCCCCCATGGAAGAGCTTACCCTCGGCCTTTATCTGCCGGAACGCGGCCGTGATCTCCTGGATGATAGAGGGGCGGATCTCAAGACTGTGGTGGGCCGGAAGCACTCTTTTCACGGGAAGGGCGGCGATCCGCTCCATAGACGCCAAATAGGCCTCCGGGTCCGTGGAGGGGTAATAGGCAAGCAGCGTGCCCTGATAGACCAGGTCCCCGGTAAACAGATAACCTCTGTCAGCCTCCCAAAAGCACATGTGCCCCGGAGAGTGCCCCGGAGAGTGCCCCGGCGTGTGCAGCACCTGCAGCCTGCGTCCGCCCAGGTCGATCCAGTCGTTGTCCCGCAGTACCCTGGCCGGCGTTCCCTGAAAGAAAACGTAGTCGTCAATGTGGAAGCCGTCGGGGAGATCGCAGCGCTCCACGACAAATTCCCTGATCTGCTCCAGGGTGAGCGGAAATCCGCCGGAGAGCCAGTTGAGCTCCGCCTCATGGGCATAAAAACACGGAAAGTACCGGTGTCCGCCGATGTGGTCCCAATGGATGTGCGTCGCCACCGCGGCCACGGGCCGATCTGTCCATTTTTGGACCTCCTCACAGATGTTACAGATACCAAGCCCCGTATCGATCAGGAGGCTGCGCTCCGTCCCGTTCAGGAGATAGGCGTGGGTTTCCTCCCAATGCCTGTACTCACTGATGATATGGGTGTCCGCGTCAACATGCTCTACCGTAAACCAATTGTCCAATGACATTCCCTCCTGAAAGCAAAAAAGGCGACGCAGATGTCAGCGGTCCATCGCCGCATAATGGCCCAGCTTGTAAAAGCGGTACCACTGCTCGGCGTCGTCCTCCGCCATGACGCCGAGCCCCAGCAGGACCTCTTTTGCAAACTCCAGGCCGGCTGTTCCGTTGGCGGTCACGATGTTTCCATGGCGGACCGCCTGCTGATACCTGTAAAGGTTTTTTCCTGTATAGGCATTGCCCGCATAGTCTTGCAGGTCTTCCAGCTGATTGCTGGTGTGGGCGATCCCATTCAGGAGGCCGAGCGTTCCCAGGTAGACGCTGGCGTCACAGATCGCACCCAGCAGAGCCTGCTGCCTCACGGCGCGTTCCACCAGCGGCGCGACCTGCCGGGCCTCCGGCGTCCGCCAGGCGGTTCCGCCGATGAGCAGCAGACCGGCAAAATCCCTCGTCATCGCCCGGGCGATATCATAGTCGGGATTCACGGAAAACCCGCCGATGGACCGGACGGGGCTCAGGGAAGGGGACACTGTTTTCACGCAGAATTCTTCGCTTTGATTGATGGCCGCCGCCAGGGGCGACGCCTCCCACTCGGCAAATCCGCGGAGCAGGACAAACAGGACTTCTCTCATAAGGGACCTCACTTTTCTTGCCAAAGGATGGAGGATGTAGTATACTGATGGGACAACAGCAGAGGAGGGCTTCCATGGAAGGGCTGAAAACGATTTTGGAGCGCTTTGCCGCGTCCGGCTGTGACCTGGACCCGCTCTATCAGCGGGCGCCGGAGCTGTTATGAAGGGCTTCGCGCGGAAGGATCAGCTGCTCTCCCTCTGTGGGCTGAACTGTGGGCTATGCACCATGCGTTTGGGTGGCCAGTGCCCCGGCTGCGGCGGCGGAGCGGGGAACCAGAGCTGCGCCATCGCCCGGTGCGGCCTGGAGCACGGCGGCGTGGAATACTGCTGGCAGTGTGGGGAATTCCCCTGTGGCCGCTATGGGGAGATCAGCGCGTTTGACAGCTTCATCACCCACCAAAACCAGCTGGCGGACATGGAGAAAGCCAGGCGTATGGGTCTGATAGCCTATCAGACGGAGCAGCGGGAGAAGCAGGAGATTTTGCGCTTTCTGCTGGAGACCTGTAATGACGGGCGGCGCAGGGGATTTTTCGCCCTGGCGGTCAACCTGCTGGAACCGCAGGAGCTGCGCGACATTGTGGAACAGTTGGAGACGGAATCGGAGGACATGCCGCTGAAGGAAAAAGCCGCCTGTGCCGCGGCCTTGCTCCAAGCCGCGGGCGATCAGCGGGGGATCGAACTGAAGCTGCGAAAGAAGTCCGGAGGAAAAAGCTGAGCAGGATTTGGAAATTTTGCGGAAAGCACCATGGATTTCGACAGAAAGTAAAAGTCCGACATGTTATCATCACCGTAAGGCGAAATGCCTTGCGGTGTTTTTTATGGCAAAATCCAGCCAATTTCAGCGAAAAAATGCACAAAAGAGGCGAGAACTATGGAAATACAGGCAAAAAGCTCGGAGCGGAACCTGCTTCTGGAGCTCAGCGGCGAGCTGGACCACCACGGCGCCCGGAACGCGCTGCGGGAACTGGAACTGGCGGTGGACGCGGCGCTGCCGAAAAAGCTGGTGCTGGACATGAGCGGCGTGACCTTCATGGACAGCTCCGGCATCGCGCTGATTCTGCGGGCGCAGCAGCGGATGCAGCTGCTGGACGGCAGCGTGTTCGTCTGCAACGTCCCGGCGCAGGCGAGACGGGTCCTGGACGCGGCGGGTATCAGCCGGCTGGTCACGATCAAATGAGGAGGTTTACATAATGAAAACCAAAGCATCCAACGAGGTCACCCTGGAATTCCCCAGCCGCAGCAGCAACGAGGGCTTTGCCCGCGCCGCGGTGGCATGCTTTGCCGCCCAGATGGACCCGACGCTGAACGAGCTGGAGGATATCAAGACCGCCGTCAGCGAGGCGGTGACCAACGCCATTGTGCATGGCTACCCGGATTCCATCGGAAAGGTGGTGGTAAAGGCGCGGGTCTGTCCGGGCAATGTCCTGGAGCTGACGGTAAAGGACCACGGCCGGGGTATCCCGGACGTGGACAAGGCCCGGCAGCCCATGTTCACCACCGGAGGGGAGGAGCGAAGCGGCATGGGCTTCACGATCATGGAGAGCTTTATGGACAAGCTGACGGTCCGCTCCGTGCCGGGGCGGGGGACCACGGTGACCATGAAGAAAAAGCTGGCGCCCCGGATGAAGAAGTGAGCGCCACACTGGAGCTGCTGCGGGCGGCCCAGGGGGGAGACCGGGAGGCCTGCGAGCGGGCGGTGATCGAAAACAACGGCCTGATTTGGAGCGTGGCGCGGCGGTACTATGGACGGGGTGTGGAGCCGGACGACCTGTACCAGCTGGGGTGCCTGGGCTTTTTAAAGGCGGTGCAGGGCTTTGACTTCGACTACGGCACCTGCTTTTCCACCTATGCCGTCCCGAAGATCGCCGGGGAGATCCGGCGTTTCCTGCGGGATGACGGCGCCGTGAAAGTCGGGCGCAGCGTTCGCGAGCAAGCACAAACCCTTTACAGCATCCGGGAGCGCCTGCGGCACGAGCTGGGGCGGGAGCCGGCGCTGTCCGAGCTGTCTGAAGCGTCGGGGCTGACGCCGGAGGAGATCGCCCGGATTGACCTGGCCACGGACACACCGGAGTCTCTCCAGCAGGAGACAGCGGATGGTCTGACCCTGGAGGGTATGCTGGGCACGGAGGCCCCGGAGGAGAAGCTGGTGGAGCGCATTGCCCTGCGGGAGGCCATTGATCGTCTGCCGGAAAAGGAGCGGATGACGATCCTGCTGCGGTATTTCAAGGGGCTGACCCAGGAGCAGACGGCTCGGGTCCTGGGGGTATCCCAGGTGCAGATATCCCGGCTGGAGCGGCGGGGCCTGACACGGCTGCGGGAGAGCTTCGGGCCCTGAAATAGTCCTCGTTCTGGAATTCCGTCATGGTGCCCCAATACCGCTTGGGCATGTTGGTCATCCGGCACTTGGGGTTGTACCGCTCCTTGATGGCAACAGTGTCGTAAAACCGCTTCCAAAGGATGCGGTAGGCAGCTTCCGTCTCGTCTGGCGGCGCCATTTGAAGGTCCTCCAGAGGCCGGATGACCGCCTTGCCGGAGGCATAGAACAGGGCCTCTTTGTGGGTGCGGTCATAGATGAAGAATTTTTCGTTTTGATAGCGGGCGCAGAAGTGGCTCCGCAGAACGGGGAGCACCCGGTTTTTCGGCTCGATCTCGCTGCCCAGAACGCCGCCAAGCTCGGAAAACCGGACAAAGCCCTTCAAAAGGTGAGCCTCGCCCATGAGATGCTGGACGGCCTTCGCCACGGGGTGCAGCGTCTCGTCGGAGAAGTTGCGCAGAAACCCCGGTCCCTCCCGCAGCAGCTTCACGACCAAACGGTACAGGTGTAGCTCCTTCTCCGGCAGGCAGGTGAGAAAGCCCTTTCGCAGCAGATCGGCTGTATAGGGAGAACACTTGACGACCTTTCGGAAAACACGGCTTGCGTGGTCCTGATCCGTCTGAATGGCGCGGGAGGCAAACAACGTGGGGATAAAGTCCTCATCGCGGTAGATCGCGGTGAGGACTTCTTTGTTGGCATAGCTGTCGAAGATACAGCAGAGGAACCCTTCAAAGCTGCCGTCGTAATAATAGACCATCTCCGTCATGGGGAACTCCTTATCCCACAGAGTCAAACAGGGACAGTTGCACGGCCTCCCGCTGGGGCAGCAGGGGCTGTTCCGCGGCGATAAGCCCCCGGAGCAGGCTGTCCGGGGTGAAGCGCAGACCATCCGGCATTTTGCCGGAGGCGGTCAGAAAGTACTGCGCCCGCTTCATGACCACGCCCAGCTTCCGCAGGTCGTCGATGTGGAGGGGCCCCGCCCGCCGGGCGGCCAAAATGCGCCGGGCGGAGGTAACGCCGACGCCGGGGATGCGCAGCAGGGCCTCCCGGTCCGCCGTGTTGACCTCCACGGGGAAGAAGTCCAGATGGGCCAGCGCCCAGCTGCACTTGGGGTCCACCCGGGGATCGAAGTCCGGGTGCTGGGCGTCCAAAAGCTCCTCGGCCCGGAAGCCGTAAAAGCGCAGCAGCCAGTCCGCCTGGTACAGCCTATGCTCCCGCAGAAGGGGCGGCTTCACGTCCCTGGCGGGCAGCAAGGCGTGCTCCACCACCGGCACATAGGCGGAGTAGAACACACGTTTCAGGCGATAGCGGTCATACAGCCCCTGGGTTAGCCGCAGGATATGGAAGTCGGAATCCTGGGTCGCCCCTACGATCAACTGGGTGCTCTGTCCGGCCGGGGCGAATTTGGGCGCGTGGCGGTACTTTACCAGCTCTTCTTTATTCTGCTGGTTCCGGGCCTGGATCTGCCGCATGGGCGCCAGAATGGCGCTTTTCGTCTTGTCCGGCGCCAGCGTCCGCAGGCCCGCCTCCGACGGGAGCTCAATGTTGACGCTCAGGCGGTCCGCCAGCAGGCCCAGCCGCTCCACCAGCTCCGGCGCGGTGCCGGGGATGGCCTTGGCGTGGATGTAGCCGTTGAAGCGGTACTCCTCCCGCAGCAGGCGCAGAGCCTGGATCATCAGCTCGGTGGTGTAGTCCGGGCTGCGGAACACGCCGGAGGAGAGGAACAGCCCCTCGATGTAGTTCCGGCGGTAGAACTGGATGGTCAGGTCCGCCAGCTCCCGGGGCGTGAAAGCCGCCCGCCTGGTGTCGTTGCTGCGGCGGTTGACGCAGTATTTACAGTCGTACACGCACTTGTTGGTCAGCAGGACCTTCAGCAGGGTCACGCATCGTCCGTCGGCGGAAAAGGTGTGGCAGCAGCCGGCCACGGAGGTGGAGGTGTTGCCGAGATACCCCTTTTTGGCGGTGCGGTTCCCGCCGCTGGAGGTGCAGGCGGCGTCATACTTGGCGGCGTCTGTCAGGATGGTCAGCTTCTCCAGAACGTCCATGGGACCGTTTTGTCACCGGGCCATGGCCCGGCGGCGGGGCCTGCGGGCGGGACGCTCAATGGCGTCCACCAGACGGAAAATCTGGGCGGTCAGGAACGCTACGCCCACCAAAACAAAGAAAAGGCTCCAACCAGTCATGAAAAAGTCCTCCTTTATCGAACTCTTGTTCTATACACACTATAACTCGAACAAACGTTTCTGTCAAGAGAAAATCGAACAAAAATTCGACAAAAAATTCCCGCCCATAGCGGGCGGGAGTTTTTCAGGGATGGGGGAGCAGGAACTGGAAATGCTGGCAGTATTGCGCCAGGTCCGTGACAGCGCCGCCGCCGCTGAGCGGCTGATAGGGGAAGCCCATGGGAAGCCGCCTGCGGTAAAAATTCACGATGCAGTCATGGATATAGGACACGCCTCCGGGATTCTGGCCCTCCCACTCCGAAAGCCGGAGCGTACAGACGAACAGGCAGGTCCGCTGGCTGGAGCGGGCGGGGAAGCTGTATCTGGCCCGGATGCGAGTCTCTTCCGTCGGGGAGGTGAAGAAATTGTCCACGGTCTCCCATGTCTCTTCGACGGGAACGACTGTTCGATATACGTCAGCGCCTTTCCGATAGGTCAGGTAGCAGCCCCCGTCCCAGCGGGTGACGCCGGAGTTTTTGAACTCCGCCAGATTCTGCCAGAAGGCGTTGATCCCGTCGCCGTACGCCGCCAGCACATAGAACCGGGCCGTGCCGTCGCCCAGATAGACCATGGCGCCGGAGGTGGTGAAGGGGCGGCCATCCAGCTCGGTGTCCCAGCTGCCGTTGGGGTCGTTGGGCTGATAGACACAGGCGGAGGCGTCCGTCAGCTTTTCCAGCTCCTCCGCGGGCAGGAAGTCCAGCATTTCCCGGGGAAAGCCCAGCTCCAGCAGACGGTCCCGCGTGGCGGTTGTTTCGGGGGAATCGAATTTCTGTTCGATTGGTATGCCATCCAGCCGGATATGGCTGGAGCACAGAACGCAGATGGCGATCAGTGCCAGCAGGGCCCCATAGAACAGCCACTGGACCTGCTTCGCGCCCACCTTCACCGGGGCGGGGCGGATGGCATAGCTCCAGCTGTCCAGATGTGCGGCGGCCCTGCGCAGGGAGCGGATGATGCAGCCAAAGGTGATGAGGACCGCTCCGCCCGCCAGCCACCCCGGTTGGGGCCGGAACAGGGCCAGGACGATGACCAGCAGATACCAGAGCAGCGCCCACAGGACGGGATCGCCCTCTGTGCCGCGCCCCAGTTCTCCGGAGGCCTGCCGCAGTCCCTGCCGGAGAGCGGCAAAGAGCAGAAGCGTCAAAACCGTTTGCAACGCTGTCCGGGGCACGGACAGGAAATCGGCATAAGGCGTGGCGCAGAGCACAAAATTGACATAAAGTAGAATCGCTTTACAGATACTGAAAATCCAGCCAGACCGGAAGCCGTGGTTGTTCTTCCGCAGCGCCCGGAAGCCCAGGTACAGCTGCACGGCGCCCACGGCGGGGAGCACGTAGTCCAACAGGGCAAAGCGCGGCGTGAAGCAGGTCAGCCCCAGCCCCAGGACGATGCGGTCCATGGCCTCCCGCCAGGGCGTCACGGCGCGGACAGTGCCGCCGGAGGGCGGCAGCTCCGTCAGGGCCTCTGTCAGATCGCGGTCAAAGTCGTTCCATTCGCTCATGTGCCGTCACCTCCCAACGTCTGCCGGAGCCGCTGGCGCAGCCGGTAAAGGCGGCCCTCCACGGCCCGTTCCGTCATGCCCAGCTCGGCGGCGATCTGGGCGGTGGACTGCAGGTAGTAGTATTTCCGGTAGAACAGCTGTCTGTCCCGCTCCCGCAGGCCGCCGATGGCGGTCCGCAGCTGCGCTATGCGCTCCCGGCGGAGGAGCTCCTGCTCCGGTGTGGCGGGGGAGGATGGCTCCTCGTCGGCCTGATGTGCTTCCCGGCGCTGCCGGGCCTTCCGGTGGTTCAGGGCGGTATTCCGGGCCACGGCGGTGAGCCAGGAGGCCAGGCCGCCCTTCGCCGCGTCGTAGCCGTCCAGTCTTTGCCACAGGGCGAGGGACACCTCGGACAGGCAGTCCTCCGCGTCCTGTTTGTCCCAGAGGACGCCGCCGACAACATACCGCAGCAGGGGGCCGTACTGCCGCGGCAGAGCCTCCATCCCGGCGGCAGGGTCGGCCCGCCACTGTGCCAGCAGCTCCGCGTCGGTCATGGCGCATCCTCCTCTCTGAAAGACGGTTTCACTCTATGATACAACGAAAAGCGGAAAAACCCACGAAAAAACGCCGGCGGCAGAGTTTGCCCCCGGCGTTTTGGAGAGGATGGCGCTTACCGGCACGCCGCCAGGTCCTTTAAGAACGTGTCGATGGCGCGCTCCGGCGTGGCCCAGCTGGTGACGAAGCGGACGCAGGTGTGGTCCGGGTCCACGGCGCGGTCGATCTCGAACTCGTACCCCTTGGCCCGCAGGGCCTCCACCACGCGGTTGGGCAGGACGGGGAACTGCTGGTTGGAGGGGGAGGGCACCGGGAAGGGATAGCCCAGAGCGGCCACGCCGTCCCGGAGGCGGAAGGCCATCTCATTGGCGTGGCGGGCGATGTCAAGGTACAGGCCGTCCTCCAGCAGGGCCTGGAACTGGACGCCCAGCAGCCGCCCCTTGGCCAGCACGGCGCCCCGCTGCTTCATGTGCCAGCGGAAATGCTCGTTGGGGGCGTTCATCACCAGGGCCTCGCCGAAGAGGGCGCCGTTCTTGGTGCCGCCGATGTAGAACGCGTCGGTCAGGGCGGCTAGGTCCGACAGGGTCAGGTCATTGCCCTCGGCGGTGAGGGCGGAGCCCAGGCGGGCGCCGTCCAGAAACAGGAGCAGGCCGTGCCGGTCACAGCAGGCCCGCAGGGCCTCCAGCTCCGCCCGGGTGTAGATGGTACCGATCTCCGTGGTGTCGGAGACGTACACCAGCCGGGGCAGGACCATGTGCTCGGTGCTGTGGGCGTTCACCACGGACTCCACCAGCTCCGGCGTCAGCTTGCCGTCGGGGGCGCAGACGGTGCAGACCTTGTGGCCGGTGGCCTCGATGGCGCCGGTCTCGTGGACGTTGACATGGCCGGTGTGGGCGGCGATGACCGCCTCGTAGGGCCGCAGGAGGGAGGCGATGACCAGCAGGTTGGTCTGGGTGCCGCCCACGGTGAAGTGGATGTCCACGTCCGGCGCCTTGCACAGGCGGCGGATCAGGTCGGCGGCGGCCCGACAGCGCGGGTCCATGCCGTAGCCGCAGGTCTGCTCCAGATTGGTGTCCGCCAGTGCCTGAAGGACCCTGGGGTGGGCGCCCTCGCTGTAGTCGTTGCGAAAACTGTACATAAAAAATTTCCCCGCTTTCCGAAAAGTAACAAATTGATGTTGAAATCATACCGCAGTTCGGGTATAAAAGCAAGGAGGGGAGCAAAAGACCCTTTAAAATTTGTGGATTTGGAGATACTGAGGGCGGAAACTTTTTGACACTTGGTTCCGTCTGGAACATAGAGACGAGAAAGAGGTAGGGAGCGCGTATGAAGAAACTGACCGCACTGGCCCTGACGGCGCTGACGCTGCTGGGCCTGCTGACCGCCTGCGGCGGAGAAGAGACCAACACCCCGGACGTGGATCTGGAGGCGTTTTACGCCGACCTCGAGGAGGGATACGGCTGGGTGGACGGTTATATGGTGGACATTGATGGGGACATGCTGGAGAGCTACTACCCCGGCCTCAGCGACATTGAGACGAAGCAGTTCGTGGCAAAGATGCCGCTGATGAGCTCTGTGGTGAACGAGCTGGTGTTTTTGCAGTGCGAGACCGAGGACGACGCGGAGTTGGCCGCCGGTATCCTCCAGGACCGCATCAACATCCAGGCCGAGGGCGGCGCCTGGTATCCGGAGTCCATGGACGCCTGGAGCCGGGGCATCGTCATCCGGCAGGGGACGTATGTTGCCATGGTGGCCTCCGCGGAGCACCAGGACGAGATCGCCGGGGGCTTTAACGACAAGTTCCTGTAACCAGACACCGGGCGGAACAGCCGCAGCCAGCCTGCGGCTGTTTTTCTGCCACAGCCATCCGATCAGGAGGAAACGCACTTGATTTTCAGCAGCCTGACTTTTCTCTTTGCCTATCTGCCGCTGACGCTGGCGGTCTATTTTCTGTCGCCTCTGCGGTGGCGGAACCTGGTTCTGCTGCTGGTCAGTCTGTTTTTCTACGGCTGGGGCGAGCCGGTGTACATCACCATCATGTTCCTCTCCATCCTCATCGACTATACCCACGGCCTGCTGGTGGAGAGGTATCGGGCGAACGACCGGAAGGCCCGGTGGTTCGTGGGGCAGTCCGTGGTGTTCAACCTGCTGCTTCTGGGCTTTTTCAAGTATTGGGACTTTCTGGCGGCCAACCTGTCCCTGCTCCCCGGTATCAGCATCCCGCGATTGGGCGTCCCGCTGCCCATCGGCATCTCCTTTTTCACCTTCCAGACCATGAGCTACACCATCGACGTCTACCGCCAGGACGCGCCGGTGCAGCGGAATATCGTCAATTTCGGCGCTTTCGTCACCATGTTCCCCCAGCTGATCGCCGGGCCCATCGTGAAGTACAAGACCGTGGCGGCGGCGCTGGACCACCGGGTGAACACCACGGAGGACTTCGCCCTGGGCGCCCGGAGGTTTACGGTGGGTCTTGCCAAAAAGGTGCTGCTTGCCAACTCCATCGGCGCGCTGTGGGAGGACTGCCTGGCGGCCAGGAGCGCCGGGACGCTGACAGCGGTCGGCGGCTGGATGGGCCTGCTGGCCTTCGGCTTCCAGATTTACTTCGACTTTTCCGGCTACTCCGACATGGCCATCGGCCTGGGACGGATCTTCGGCTTCCGGTTCAACGAGAACTTCGACTACCCCTACCTCGCCGCCTCCGTGACGGAGTTCTGGCGGCGGTGGCACATGTCCCTGACCGGCTGGTTCCGGGAGTACCTGTATATCCCCCTGGGTGGCAACCGGGGCGGCACGGCCAAAACCCTGCGGAACATCCTGATCGTCTGGTTCTGCACCGGCTTCTGGCACGGGGCCAGCTGGAATTTTGTCCTGTGGGGATTGTACTTCGCGGCATGGCTGATTCTGGAGAAATACGTGTTCCGAGGCTTGCTGGAGAAAACGCCCGCCGCCGTCAGGCGTCTCTATACCCTGATCGTGGTGTTCGTGGGCTGGGGCATCTTCGCCATGGAGGACCTGAGCGTCTGCGGCGGATACCTGTCGGCCTGCTTCGGCGGGGCACCGGTCTGGAGCGCCGCCGACGGCTACCGCCTCCGCAGCTATGCCGTCACGTTTTTGGCGCTGGTTCTTGCCTCCACGACGCTGGGCAAACGGGGCTGGCAGCGTCTGCCGGACCGGGCGCAAAGGGGCCTGACGCCCGTTCTGATGGCCCTGGGGCTGGTGGTCTGCACCGCCTATCTGGTGGACGGCAGCTACAATCCGTTCCTGTATTTCCGGTTTTAAGGAGGGAAGCGGCATGACAAAAGCATACAGCCGTTTCCTGACGGCCTTTTTCTGCGTCTTTCTGGGCGGGCTTCTGGCATGGCACATCCTGCTGCCGGACCGGGAGAAGTCCGAGGCGGAGAACCGCGCCCTGGCCCAGCCGCCCGCCTTTTCCTGGGAAAGCCTGAAGGACGGCAGCTACACCGGGGCGGTGGAGGAATACTTCGCCGACCAGTTCCCCCTGCGGGACTCCTGGACGGGCCTGAAGGCCCGTACGGAGCAGTTGATCGGCAAGAGCGAATTCAACGGCGTCTATCTTTGCGGCGATACGCTGATCTCCAAAGTGGAGGCGCCCGACATGGAGCTGGTGGACAAGAATCTGAGCTATGTCCGGCGTCTGGCGGAAAAGACGGAGGCCCGGGTGACCCTGGGCCTGATCCCCTCCGCGGCGGAGGTGTGGAGAGACAAACTCCCCGCCGGGGCGGAGAGCTGGGACCAGACGGCCCTGCTGGCGGAGAGCGGCATTGATTTTGAGGCCGCGCTGTCCGCCCACGCCGGTGAGGCTATTTTCTACCGCACGGACCACCACTGGACCACCCTGGGGGCCTATTACGGCTATACCGCCGTCATGGAGGCTCTGGGCAGGGGAGGCGAGATCCTGGGACCGGACGCATTTGAGCGCCGGGTCTATCCGCTTTCGGACCAGTTCCAGGGGACTCTCTACTCCCAGTCCGGCGTCCACTGGCTGACGCCCGACACCATGGAATTCTGGGTGGAGGAAGCGGGCCTTTCCGTCACCTCCTGGCGCTCCGGCAAGCCGGAAGAGGCATCTCTGTACGAGATGTCCTGTCTCAACAGCAAGGACAAATATTCCGCCTTTCTGGGCGGCAACCAGCCCCTGTGCGTCATCAAGAACGAGAATCTGCCCGACGGCGGCAAGCTCCTGCTGATCCGGGACAGCTACTCCGACGCCCTGGCCCCCTTCCTGGCCCTGCATTTCTCGGAGGTCCATCTGCTGGACCTGCGGTACTACCGGGCGCCCGCCGCCCAATACGCGGCGGAGAACGGAATCGATGATGTCTGCGTGCTGTACAGCGTCCAGAATTTCATCTCGGACCGGAATCTGGTGCTGCTGACACAGTAAAAACGCCCGCGCAAGCGGCAAAGGGAGGAACACCATGCACCTGACAGAATTTTCCTCTCCGTTTTGGGAGGAATACCAGGGCGCCTACGGCAGCGTCCGGCGGGAAGCGGAGCTTTTGATGAACAGCCCGGAGACTATGCCGCTCCAGCCAAAGCTGCGGCGGCTGGACCGGGCGGAGAAGGACGCCTGCCGCGTCACCTTCGACAATCTGTGCGAGTCCCTCTCCCACCAGATGAGCTTTTATGAGGCCATCTACCTGGTCCTGCCCTGGATGGTAAAGCTGCTGGAGCAAAAGGAGGCGGAGGGAGACCTCGTCTGGCAGGCGCTGATCCTGGGGGAGATGGGCCTGTGCCTCGCCACGGATGTTCCATGGAATCATCGCCGGGGAGAAGAGGTCCCGGGGGAGGTACTGGACAGCTACTGGGAGAGCGCCGCGCTTCTGGGGGAGAAGGCGAAAGCCCTCCTCTTTCAAAGAACGGAGGACCTGGGGCGGCTGGATCAGGAGACGCTGTCCCTGTTCTGTGCCGGCCTTCTGGGCCTGCTGGGGGACCGGCGGGCGGCCTTCGCCCTGGTCATGAGCTATTGGGAGACCTGCTATGTTCAATGCGGCAGCTGCGGCTATCTGGACGAGGACCTGGTGCTGTCCGATCCGGAGCAGAGGAAGAAGCTGGAGCCGGCCAAGCGCCGCTTCTGGCGGCGGTGGGACCGGAAGACCTGCGCGGATACATACCTCTGGTACGGCAGTGTTCTGCGCCTGCTGGGGGCGCGGGAGGCGGAGGAGAAGCTGGCCTTTTACTGCGGAACCTATACCTGCCCGTCCTGCGGCGCAAGAGGACCCGTGCTGGAGGGCCTGATCCGGGCTTTTGACCCCGGCCAGCCCACCGCGAAGTGGCCCGCCGACAAGCCGCGGGTCCCATCCGTCCCAAAAGAAGAGGTGCGGCGGCAGGAGGTCACCGAGCTGTTGGAGACGGACAACGCCCTGACCAGGGCCTGTGAGCTGTGCGAGGGCCTGTATCCGGAGGTGTTCGCCCTGCTGGACGCGGGGGACGTCCGTGGCGCCGCCGCCCTGTGCGGTCAGCGCCTGGAGAAGGTCCCTGACTGGCGGCTGTACGTCCTGCAGGCCCATTGCTGGAAGCGTCTGCGCAAGGCGCCGGAGACGGACCGCAGCCTGACCGCCGCGCTGGAGCTGGACCCGGACAATATTCTGATACTTCGGGCCAGATGTCCAACGGCGGCCACCACCAACCGTTACCGCCGCCAGATCGGGGACCTGGGCCGCCTGATGGAGCTGGACCCGGCGAATCTGGGGATTTATTTGGTGAGCCGGGCCTACCGCCTCCACTGGACGGGAGACGACGAGGGCGCCCGCCGGGACTTGCGGGGCGCCCGGGATTGGGGCGGCGAGCTGCTGCGCACGGCGGACTTCCAGTGTCTCTGGAAGGAGCTGCTTCCGGGTGAACCTGTGCTTCCATAAAAAGAGCCGTGTCCGCAAGGCGGACACGGCTCTTTTTATTCCGTCGTGGTCTCGTAGGGCCAGTCCTGGATGCCGCCGATGTCGGCCACGTTGGTGTAGCCCATCTTCTTCAGCGTCTCCGCCGCCTCCGCGCTGCGGCGGCCGGAGTGGCAGTAGACCAGAATTTCCGCGCTCTTGTCAAAGGCGATGGGCATGTCGGGCGTGATCTGATCGTTGGGCAGGCACACGGCGCCGGGGATGTGGCCCCCGTCGTACTCCTCCTGGGTGCGCACGTCCAGCAGAAGAAGGGCGGGGTTCTCGTCCAGGCGGGCCTTGGCCGCCTCCGGGGAGAGGACGCCCTCCTTCGGCGGGGCCTTGGGGGCGGGGGCGTGGTTGGGGGTCATGCGGGCGGTGACGAATTTGATGGCGGCCATGCCGAAGCAGATGACGGCGGCCACGAGAAAGAGCTGCTGCATGGTAAAATTTCCTCCTGTTTCGGATGTGTACTGCTGACAGTATACCCGAAACAGGAGGAAAAGGGAAGAAGTTTTGCGATTTTAGGCGTCCAAAACCGTCAGGGAGACCGTCTTGGCGGACAGGTCCACCTCGTAATGGTAGGTACCGGCCAGATGGATGGGGAACTGTCCAAAACTGTTGACCAACTCCTCGGAGAAGAGGACCTCATAGACGAATTTCCCCTCGGAGAAGGACATGGAGTCCGGCGGCGCGACCTCCGCTTCGCTGGCATTGGGCAGGGGGAGGATCGTCAGCGTGTCGTCGGAAAAGCGGAGGAATAGTCTGTACTGATTCGTGTGGGGGGTGCCGGTCTGCTCTGTCAAAAAGGCGACGGCCCCGTCGCTCTCCACGTAACGGTGGCAGGAGGTATCGCCGTTGAAGCCCTCCGCCGTGGCCTGGATCCAGACCATCCGCTCCGTATAGGACAGGGCATCGGCGCTGACGTACAGGGCCCGCCCGGTGAACTCCTCGTCCGCTTTGGTAAAATCCGTTTCGGGACCCTGGCGGTCCTGCCAATCGGCCCGGACGCTCTCCGGCACGGCGGCGGAGGTGGAATCCCAGACTGTCCAGGAGCCGTCGATGGCGTCCGGCAGCAGGTAGCAGTACCGGGCGGCGAGTTCGCCGCCGGTCTCATAGACGCCCAGCACCGCCACCATGCGGGTGGTATAGTCGTCCGTCCAGCCGTTGCCGTTGGCCAGCAGGCTGGCGGTGTAGCGGCTGACGGCCCGGGCGGTCTCCGCCGCGTCGATCTCCCAGGAGACGAGGGCGGCGGGGGAGCCGCTCAGCTCCAGCAGATAGAGCCGGGTCGCCTCTTCGATCTTGGCGTTATCCTCCTCGCTTCGCGCCGCCGGGCGGGGGAGGGCGCAGCTGGCCCGCAGCAGCTCGTAGACCGCCGTGGCGCCGCCGCTCAGGCCCTCCTGGGTCACGGAGCGCATGGCGTCCCGGAAGCGGGCCTGCTGGGCGGAGGGGCCGCCGTCATAGTAGGTGGCCAGGGCCCGGCAGATTTCCGCCTGCCGCTCCTCCGGCCACTGGGCGGCGCTCCGCAGGAAAGCCGTTGGATTGGCGGTGAATTGGGCCAGAGCGGTCTCCCCGTCCATGGTGGCGGAGTTCTCCACCGCCGACTGGAGCGCCTCCCAGAGTTCCCGGGCATTGTCGGTGAGGTCGGAGCCGAACACGCCGATGTGGTCCACGCAGGACGCATAGGTCTCCCGCACGTCGGAGCCGCCGGCGGCGATATAGGCGCCCAGCTTCTCGATCACCGCCGTCTGCACGGCCTCCGGCTGGTTTTCCGTCAGATTGTCCAGGAAGGCGACGGGCTGGCACCAGAGCATTTCCAGCAGCGTCTGCCCGTCCACGTCCTCCAGGGCCAGCAGGCCCATGGATGTCAGCTGGTTGACCATGTCGGTGCGGAACAGCTCCGTGCCGGGGGCGCAGTCGTTCTCCATGGCGGTGTAGAGATAGGTGCGGTTTTCACTTTCATCTATCTGGAAATAGAGATAGTCACAGCCGTAGTAGCCGATCATGCACCAGTTGTCTTCTGCGAGGTAGGATCCGCCCGCCAGAACGAGGCTCTCCGGCGTGGTGGTGTGCAGCTCATAGCTCAGCCGCCAGATTTCAATGTTCAGGCCGCCGGCCTCCTCGAACCAGGGGCCCTCCAGCTCGTTGATCCGCCAGTCGTCGTAGACGGCCCCGGTGTCGTCGGCAGAGTGGCCTCTGGCCTCATAGGCATTCTGGGCAAAGCGCTTTGCCTGTTCCAGCACGTCCTCCGGGGCCTGGACGCTCTCCCGCACATGGTCGGTACAGGGCGTTTCGTCCCTGTAAATCAAAAGGTTTTCTGCGTCAAAGTACAGTGTGCGGAAAGCGGCGACAGTGTCTTCAAAGCCCTCCATAGGCACCGCGGCGGAGAGGGGCAGGCTCCGGCTGTAGAGGTCCCACCAGCCAAAGCTGAGATATTGGGCGTCCGCCCAGGCGTTTTCCACCAGCGTTTCGATGTCCGCGCAGTAGAGAACGCCGTCCCGCTGGAAGAACAGCTGGCAGGATTCATAGTCGGAGGCCGCCAGCTCAAAGTTTCCATCGCCGTCCAGATCGTTCACGCACACCTCTCCATAGGCCCGGGCCAGCAGGAAGGGGACGCCTTCGTCCGTCACAGAATAGTAGTCATTGATGGTGCCGTAGCTGTGTTCGCCGGTCTGACCGTAGTAGGAAATCACGACGCCGTTGCGGCCCAGAAGGTCATAGAAGTCAGTGATTGCGACGTCGGAAAATGTTTCGCCCTCGGGGAACGTCAGGAAGCAGTCCATCGCTTTCTCTCCGGAGGGCAGGATGACCTCCAGGGCGGCATAGGTGTTCCCATCGGTGGAGCGGTAGATGTCGATGGTATCCTCATAGGCCCCGGAGCTGTACAGCAGCCGCTCCACGTCCCCGGTGTGCCGCTCCACCGTGACGGCGGGGGCCTCATAGGGCTCCAAATCCGTCAGCGGGACAGTCAGCGCCGGCTCCCAGTCCGGCAGGGCCGGCGGGATGGCGGGCATGTCGGAAAAGAGGTGGGAGACGAACCAGTAGCTCCCGTCCGGCCGGGCCTCCAGGGTCACGCAGCAGGGGCCGTATCCGCCGAAATAGAAGTCAGTGTAGTAGAGGCGGATGGTGTCGCCCTCCCGCTCGCCAGTGAAAAACGTGGTAGTGCCACGGGCGTTGGTGTCGCCGTGGAAGGAGTAGTAGGCGTCATACGCCGGAAGATAGGTGAAGGCGTCCAGATCCACCTGGCTGGTCTCCGCCAGGGTCAGCCCGGTGTACTGCGTCAGGACGGCGTCCATGTCGGCGGCGGTGATCTTGGTCAGGTCGGTGTCCGGGTAATAGCCGCCGTACCCGGCCTCCAACACGGCCCGGCGCTCCTCCTCATCCGGGTTCTCATCGGTTCCGGCGCCGTTGTAAAACAGGGAGAACAGGTCGATTTCCTCCGGTGAGTCGTACAGGCAGGTGAGGAACTGGTTACGGATATTGAAGTCGTCGCCGTTGAAGAAGTCCTCGTTGAAGTATTCCAGCTCCGCGCCGGTCAGGGGCCTGGGCCCGGTCTCGCCGCCGGGGGCCTTGGCCCCGGTGAAGGTTACGGCGCACAGCACCGCAACCACCGCCACCACCGCGAACAGGGCGGCGGCCACGGTCTGGCGGTTCTCCGCGATGCGGGTGATGCGGTCCTTCAGACGCCGCTTGTCGGAGGTCATGGTGGTGGCCGCCAGCAGGGGGTCGGCGGGGCGCTTTGCCACGGGGATCAGGGACAGCAGCGTCCGCCCGTAGGCCACCCGCTCATCCCGGCCCAGCCGCTTCAGCGCCCCCTCGTCGCAGGCCAGCTCGCAGTCGGCTTTGGACGCCGCGGCGGCGATCCACACCAGCGGGTCGAACCAGTACACCGCCAGGCACACGCCCCGGAGCAGAGACCACAGCGGGTCCAGATGCCGGACGTGGGTGGTCTCGTGGGCCAGCACGTGGCGCAGACTCTCCGGCGACGCCACGGCGGCGGGGGTCAGGTAGATGGCGGGCCGGAACAGCCCGAACAGGCAGGGGGAGGGCAGGCCGGACTCCACCAGATAGACGGGATACTTACAATGTTCAACGCTGTAAGGCGTTCTGCCTTTTCGGAGCCTGCGCCAGAAGCGCAGGTTGGAAATCACCAGCCAGCAGGCCATGACGGCCATGCCCGCGTACCAGATGCAGCGTAAGAGCGTGTGCAGGGGCAGCGCCTTGGCATACCATGTGACAGTCCCGTCCTCTGCTGTGATGGCGGCGTCCGCAGATTGGCCCTGCACCGTATAATCGTGTTCTGTGACCGTCTCGGAACGGCTGTCCCGCACCACCACGGCGGGGGTGGAGCCGTCTGGCGGCAGAAGGACGCTTTTTGAAAGCTCCCCCTGGGCCACGGGAGTCAGATAGAGGGAGACACTGTCCATCTGCTGGGAGACAGCGGCCCTTGCCGGCTCTGAGGCGGTCAGCACATTGTGCTCCATGGCGGGCAGGCTCACTGGCACCAGCAGCCGCGCCAGCACCAGCCCCCACAGGGCGTACTGCACCCGGCGGGAGACGGCCCTGCGGAACACCTGCCGCAAAACCAGCAGCGCCAGAATCAAAACCGAGGAAGTCACCAGGATGTCCTTCATTTTTCCGCACCTCCCGCCTTTTCCAGAATGGCGGACAGCTCCGCGATGTCCGCCTCCGTCAGCTGGCGGCTCTCCACCATGGCGCTCATCATCAGCCCCAGGCTGCCGCCGTAGACCTTGCCGAGAAAGCTCTCCGTCTCCGCCTGGGCGGCGTCCTCCCGGGCAAGGCAGGGGAAGTAGTGCTTGGCCCGGGGCCCCTCCTCGTGCCGGACGGCGCCCTTGGCCTCCAGCCGGGAGAGCATGGTGATGATGGTGTTCTTCGTCCAGCCGGTGTCCTCCCGCAGGGCCGCCGTCAGTTCCATGATGGTCATGGGCGACTGCTCCCACAGGCGGTTCATCAGTTTCCACTCGCTGTCGGACAGGTTGATCTTCATAGGTCCACCTCCCAAAAAGGTATACGATTGTCTACCTTCACCGTAACAGAATGGTAGACATTTGTCAACCTCAAAATGGTTACAAAAAGTGACAGGGAAGCGGCGGCTTCCCCGGTCTTCCGCTATTTTGCGCCACGTTCCCCATGGAGAGCTTGACCCGCCCCGGATTTTGTCCTAAAATAGTCTCCGAGACTAAAGAAATCTGGTGAACATATGACTGACTTCAACCAACGCTACATCGCCGCCCGGAAAGCTGTCATCGCCCGGGACTTCCAGCGGCTGAACCCCATGCAGCGCAAGGCCGCCATGACCACGGAGGGGCCGCTGCTGCTGCTGGCGGGCGCGGGCAGCGGCAAGACCACGGTGCTGATCCAGCGGGTGTACAACCTGCTGACCT